>Ga0065711_1031623_pt1 | contig 29191 bp, 12 predicted proteins | sample Hoacrofraction12_FD_59098 | JGI IMG/M metagenome (GOLD analysis project Ga0065711, IMG submission 59098) | Hoatzin crop microbial communities from Cojedes, Venezuela - Epithelial fraction 12 v2 (version 2) | ecosystem: Host-associated > Birds > Digestive system > Esophagus > Crop | place... | reverse complement strand
GTCCCCCATGAGAACCAGGGCCTGTGACTGTGAGGCTGCTTGCAGCTGCCTGTAGAAGGCCTCATCAACTTTCTCCTCCTGGTCAGGTGGCCTGTAGTACACACCCACCGTAATGTCACCCTTATGAGCCTGTCCCTTAAGTCTAACCCATAAGCTCTCAACTCGTTCTTCATGTGCCCCCAGGCCAAGCTCAATGCATTCCAGTTGCTCCTTCACATACAGAGCAAATCCACCACCTCTCCTTGTTGGCCTGTCTTTCCTAAAGAGTCTGTAGCCATCCATGACAGCATGCCAATCATGCAAGTTGTCCCACCACGTTTCTGTGATGGCAAACAAGTCATAGCTGTCCTGCTGTATAACGGCTTCCAGCTCCTCTTGTTTATTGCCCATGCTTTGTGCGTTGGTATGGACACATTTGAGCTGGGCTCTCAATCTCAGTCAAACCATGCACAGATTCATTGTAATATTTTGTCATCAAAGTTCATCTTCAGTTTAATTTTGGTTTTCTCTCCTTTCATTTCTTTCACTTTAAATTGTTCTTTCTCTTTCTTTTCTTTCTGTTGATCTTTTTCCCTTTCCATAATTTTCCAGTATAGATGTAAAGCAGCCTCACACTTTGAAGAATGTTCAATGACTTTTCTTTCTTCAGTTCCCTCCATTCTTCCAGTTACTTTTCTTCTTTCCCTGTCTCTCCCTTGATTATTCAGTTGTCCTGTCTAAACTTTTTTTCCTTTTTCCCCCTTTCCTACTTCTCTTCATACATTTTCAGTTTCATCCTCACCCCTGTTCTCTTTCCCATTCCCAATTCCCCTCACCTACACATGTGCAATCCGCATTTTCTTCTTTCACTAAAAATTTATTTTCTGGAACTCCTTCATCTCTGAAGATTTGTGTAAAACCCTGAAGAAATCAAGCAAGGGTCTTCATTTCCACTCATAAGTTTGGATCAGGACTGTCACCTATGAAGGACTCAACTATTTGTTTAGAGTAGAGAACAGAGAGCATTCAGTCTGAAATTTAAGCAGCCAGGCATATCATGATCTGACCTGTGCCTTTCATTCACATTCTCCCTGTGCTGTCTTTTGTTCAACGGTTCTCTTGATGGCTTATGATTTGTTCCTGGTCGTAAACCAGAGTTGTCTTATAGAACAAATATTTTAGAAGTATAAATTGTATAGATTTGAACATGTAAATAAGAAAATCCATTATTATTTCAGGCTCAATAGGCCCATATATTCACTCAAGCAATGAATACAGCACTGAGGTATGACAAGACTACTATTAAAATAATATGCTGTTGATAAAGAATAAACACCTGATTTTCAGTTTCCTTTTGGGACTTACTTGCACAGCTTCTGTCAAAAACTAGTGCTTAGATTAGATCCTCTAACATTTTCTTCTAGACAGCTGCTCTACACTAGGAAAAATCCACAAAATCTAGGTGTCATGTAGCCAGCAAAGCATCTTAACAGGAATTGTGGAATAAAAGTTTTGTGAGAAATTCATGGGAGTCCCAAAAAATGTTAGTGAGGTGTCTGTTATGCAGCACTGTGAAGGCTGGTGTTGATTTTCAAAGTGATGAGTCCATCACAAGAAAAGCCAGATCACCAACCTGGATATCAAATTTTCAGTATATCCAGAAATGGAGCATAAACATTTTGTCTAAGCAACAAGTTTGGACAGTAACCTTCTCTAAAGGTGAAATCTTCCTAGACCATGTGTTTACATCTTCTCTTGAAACTACAAACAAAAATGTCTTCTAGTGTCGCTTGTGAATCTGTAATGTAAGAAACTCTGCATAAGAAGCTATAGTAAGATTTTCAAGTCACTTTATGGTAAGAGAAAAAAAAAAAAAAAAGTGAGACAGCAGTTTCTTTTGGTCACGCTGACCAGTGTTTGAAATTGGCTACCTATTACCTATCCCATATTTTGCTATTTTTCCTAGTACCTCTCATCCTTGCCTTTGTTTCATAGAGAGAGCATTTCAAGAAAAAACAGTTTGTTTAGTTATCAGGATGATACACATACCCCAGCTACAGTTTTTACTGCCATGTTGAGGAGTAAATCAAGCTTTTGTTTGCAATATATTCCCCTTATAACATTATTGCTATGTGACTGTTGATTTGAGTTTTAATCGCTGGATAAATTGAGTGTAAAATCCAGAGAAAGTAAGAGAAAAAGAGGATGGTCCTTTGGCAATTCAGTGTATAATCATTTTTATTCTTACACGCATGAAACTTTTACATAAATTTAAGCACAGGGACCCTGCAGTTGTCGATGGCACTAGGTTATAAAGCCAAAAGGGGGGAAATCTGTCCTTTTGAATTCTTCTGTTATGGCTTTTCATCACGCTAATTATGTTGCCTGCTTTTATGGAAATTATTAGAAAACGATAGTTGCTGGTTATGTCGTCACTGTGACTATGTGAATTTTGTTAATATCCTGCTGTAAAAGGCACATTTGTGTCTGGTTTTTCATGACCTGTTCAGTGATTTAAAGTAAAATACGTTGTTAGGGATAGGTAGTAGATATTGTCTATACACAGGTTTGCTTGGAAAGCCAGTCAATCTTAAGGCATGGCCTTTGAGCTAAAAAATTATATCCAGCACCTCAAACAACACCAGGATCTGTCAAATGCTGTATGTTTGTGTGACTCTTCTATTTGTGTGTTATGAATCTGTATATTTTACTATCATATTATGATTGTTATTTATGTCTTAAAACCAGAAGTTTCTTAATTTTATTCTGTTTCATATTTCTTGATTGCTTTCCTTTTTTCCCTTGGGACTGGGGAATTTGGTTTAGTTTTGTTTTGTTTTGATTATGGTGAGATCTCTCTGAACTCTGTCTCCACATGTTAAAGAAAATGTACCATTCCATAAATCTGATGACTTATTTGATGATATATACATATTTTTATGTGCATGGAAATGCGATTCGTATGCATATGTTTTAAAGGTATGCACATGTTTGAAAGGTATGCATATCTCTTGTCAGAACTCAACGGTTTGCTCTGCACCGGCAGAATGAAGAAGAGACCTTTATGTGTACTATCAGAGTATTTTCAGAAAAGAGTACTATCATGGTTTAGTGCTGGCCAACAACAAAGAGCCATGTAGTTGTTTTATTGCCCCTCCCCCTGCTGGGGTGGGGAGGAGATACAGAAGAAAATAGGCAAAACTCATGGGGTGGGACAAGGACAGCTTAACAGAACAGCAAAGGAAGTGAACTGTAACAGCAATAATACTGATAAGCAGAATAGCCAAAAACAAGGGAATACACAGAGCAACTCTTTCATGCCCAGAGCACTCCCGGCCAGCTCCCCCACTGAAAATTGAGCATGACATCACATGGTATCCAATACTGTGTTTGTTTGGCCAGTTTGGGTCAGCTATTGTGGCTGTGTACCCTTCTGGATTCTTTTGAAAAATTAACCCTATCCCAGCCAAACCCAGGACAAACTAAAAAAACTGTCAAGTCTTCTTTCCATGATACCCCCTTGCTATCTTTCTAGGGAATATCAGAGCTCCTCCACCATTACTTTGAAAGTGGAAAGAACAGACAAACAGATAAATGGGAGGGAGGAGATTCAGATTTTTTATATTGAAGACGGAAGACACAACTGGAATATCATTTTATGTGATCATGCAACTTCTTTGCTTTAAGATCTGTCACATAAACATCATAACTCCAGCCTGTTTCCATACTCCACGTAAAAGATTTGAAGGAATGGAGCAATTTCTGTGAATCTTCATTGTGAACACAAAAGCCCTACATGTTTCTTTATCATGAAGTTGTGAGGAACAGAAGGTGAAGAGCTTAGGATTCACCTGACAAAGACATGCAATTTGTCTCCTCCTTTATAAGGTGATGTGTGTGATTCAGTAATCTTAACACTTTGGTATGCTATTTGGTGCAGTAATGATCTATCAAGTTTATAGTAGGCCTCTTTTAAGGTTTCCTTTGATTAATATGTTCAAAAAGGCATCCAAAGAATAAAGAAAGAAGCTTGAAAAACAACAGTGCAGAGAATCAGGTATCAAAATAAAATGAAGTTTCCATGTTTTCACATGCACCTTAGATATTCAGCTGAGGTTCACATTTCCAGAAACCATGGAAAACCAGAATGGTCTATCTAGAAGATCTGGCTTAACTTCTATAAGAAAGCATGAACTTTCCTATTTAGCTTAGTACTTGTGGCAGTGCATTTTGACTACCTGGATGAATCCTCTTAGGTTTTCTCAGAGGCCAGAGACAGAAGAAATGTGTAGGCTTTACTAACTTTTTGTATCTTATCACCCAAGCCTTGTTAGTAAGCAAATGAAACAGGTGTAAAAGTGTTTGTTTTCTTGGTGTCTCTCTTTGCAAGTTTTTCACTAAATAGTAACGCTGTTTCTGCCTCTAATCAGCAAATTCTAAATTTATACTAAAAATTACTTATGAATACTAATATATATTTACAATAGTAAATACTATTTTTTTCCACATAAATACTAAAATTATTCATAAGAATATTCCAAGTGTTTTATCATTGTACTCTATCTGTTGGGATCTCTGGTACTTTTCTTCAGCAGACTTCTGAATTCATTTAAATATTGTTAGTCGGAGCTCCTATACTATAATGCTACTGTTACTGCATTAAACAACCACACTGAATAGTCACTACAGTACATTTAATTTGAATTAGGCCTCCTCTTACAGATCACAAAAGGCATAACATGTAATGGCACACAGATTAAAGACAGAGGAACAGAGCAGGGATGCTGTATTTAAGCTTGCTTATTTTCTGGTAGTAAGCTACAGCAATTTTGAGTTAAAACCAGCACTTCTCCCTTAGCCATTTGTAGCCCATTGGTCTCTACAGGTCAACACAGAAGGGCTGTGCTATTCTTCCCACCTGTTTTTCCCTTGGGGAGTATCTAAGAGCAAGAGAAATAGAGAAGCAGTTACTATTGAACACTGTGGATTAGAAAAAAAAAAACAATCACATGTCTTCAGAACACATATGTTACAAGAATTTCAAGATATTACGTGGAATTGTCCAGTTTACTGGAACTGTGGAAATGTTGGCATGTGGCATTGTAAAAGTGACTACTCTGTTTGGACATGTGTAACTATGTAAGTCTCAAAAAGAAGTACATACATCTTAGCAGTTCAAAAGTCCTGGATACTCCAGGCATCTTAGCTGCATGCTCCACTTCAGTTCTTTATTCAGGCATCAGCTGCTTCCAAGAAAAGTAGTGAGGAAAAAGTGTATCTGTCTTCTCAAGGATGAAGCTACCCTTTAAGCCTTAGCAAATCTGCTACATGTCTCTGGTCTTGATAAATAGGGACAGGTCAAGTGGAAACACAGACAAGGATGAACTCTGAAGTTTCACATCCTATACCTAAAAGAGGCCAGCACCTTTTCTTTACTCTAGTCATCAGACAGCAGGGGTTGGAGGTGAGGTGAGGCGTAGGCCATTCTTACCCACTTCAGAGTTGTTACTTGGGAATATCAAGCTGTGTTGAATGTGAAAGCTGACACATTTTTAACAAGGGGTTACCATCAGCAATATTGTTTCTTGCCAATCTGATAGACTCTCTAAGAAACCTACCGTTTCTGACATTGCCTTAACCTACACAAAGTTTGCACACACAGAGAATTTTGACAGGAGATACCGTTGCTGCTGTGTATGTCAGTGAGACTTGCTGTGCGACTCTTAGTGTAAGGAAGGGTTAAGGAATATGTGACTCATGAGCAAGTCAGGACATTTAACCCACTGCTACCCAGTAGTGTCATTCCCTTCCACATCATAGGTGTTCATGTAACTCCAAGTCATGGAGCAGGGATTGCAGACCCATGTGAAGGTGGACCTCCCTCCCAGTGCATCTCCATAAAAATCACCTTCCTCTGACACTGTGGAGGCACTTCCTCCTGGAAACCATCATAATTCATACAAATAGTTGCTCACTGTTAATTATATATGCACGTATTAATGAGATCCTGCTAAAATATTTTAAATACTTCCATTCTGCATTTTGAAAATGCAAACAGGTTTTATAACTTGTAAAAATATGAAGGGTGCATGCATGGGGTGTTGTGTGCTTCTCATTAAAAATAGGACATTTATGACAGATGCAATATGGCAGAATGTATTAAGATAATTAATTTGTGTTAATTTCTTTTTCATTTCTCAGCAGGACCTCTGTTTCACGTATAACAAAACAATCAAAAATGGATTAGTTTATAGACTTCAAACACTCAGAGTTTTATCTTTCTATGGCAAACTTATCTAGTGTAAGTTGGTTTGTAAGTTGATTGACAGAAACAATAATGTCTTTTACTTGAGTCAAACACTCTGACTCAAATATTTCAGTGCAATCACAAGGTTTTTGTTGTTTCCACAGCTTTCTGATCAACTACATTTTTTTATCCCCTTTTTTTTCTTCATATAAATAAAATCGTTTTCAGGACCCAACAGCTGGCACTTACTGGCTGAAGGAACGAACAGGAAGAGAGTGTGTTCATAGGATTACAGAACAAGCTGAGAAAGAAAATTTATGCAGAGTTTTGTAAGCTTAGTGAGGCAGAAAATAGATTGGGGTGCAGAGGAGAAATAATGTGTCAGTCAAAGCTAAGCATACAGACATAAGCTTCCACAAGACAAGAGTGGTCATGTGCTTTCTTAGCTTTTGTGACTTTGACAGTTACTTCTGAGTTTGGGTAGAAAAGTGGACAGATGCTTTCTAGAGGTCATATTCCCAAGTGACTCTTTACAAGTGTCTCTTAAAGCCTGGCAAAAGCAAGAAGGAAGCAACCTCAGAAGATGTAAGAGATGGCAGAACAGCTTCAAGGAAGGGTCCTAAGGAGGGGAGAAACTTTGCAGCTGAACACTGCAACTTGGCTATTCGATTTCCTTGTGTAAACTGATTTTCTTCAAATTTAGTAGTTCTTATCAATGCAATCAATTTTTCTGTAGTAAAGTGTAGGTCAATGCTTTGTACTCAATACTGACAAATGAAAGAAAGAATTATGTACTGGTAGTGTATTGTAATAGTCTTTATCAAGTTAGGATACTGCAACCATTTTCCAAGCCCTCCTGTCTGGTTATGTTTGTCTAATGGCTTCTGCTGGTCTCTTTTCTCCATCTGACTTAGAAGCAAGAAGCTGTTTCTTGAAATGACTACGAATGACAAGATTTTACAAGCAAGATTATACTATGAAGTATTATTGGCAATACTATGCAAATTTCTAGAAAGGCATTAGCTTGCAGTTCAACTAGCACCTAAGAAAGAAAGTCTGTTATGTATGTGACACACAGCAATTAAAGAACCTGTTCTCTTGCATTCAAAGTATGTATTTCATTATTTTACTTGAAGCATATTCTTAGTTGCTTTTGAGATAATGGTACTCAAATTTCGTAATATTAAAGCAGAAAGAACATCCTGAAAATCATCCGTTTTAAAGGTAAATGGACAATGATCATCTATCTTTGCCAGTCTGAACTACACACAGGGCTATCAGTTGATTTCAGTTAAATCTCCTCAATAACAATTTGATGGATTCTATTGAATGTCTGATTAAAATTTATATTCTATAGAACACAATGTTCATTTAATAGTACCATCGGTGTTAAGTCAGGTACTTTATTGATATTTGTATAATTTAGAGCTGATGTGCTCAAAGAGTAAGTAAAGTTACTTCACTGTTATATGGCGGACAAGAAATAATAGATCATCCAATTTACCAAGACATGTTTCCTCTATCTCTTAACAGCACACTTCTATCAACATATTTAGATATCCATTGCAGGTTAATATGGGCCATTTTCACTTGGCAACCGCATCAGCCCTTAGCAACAGTATGTGTGTATTCAGACCACTAGTAATGCTGAGCCAAAATGGAAGATCAGACTATAGAAACCTTTGGGCAATGTATGTCAGGAATTCTCAGGCATTATTTCACCTTAGCAACTGTCTCATTTCATTCCCTAGCAACTCTGAATATAAACTCAGTTTTGTTTTCCTGTTCAAAATTACCTCTTGGGAAAAAATAAGAGGATTCCCTTGTTCATTTTAATGAAATTCAGCGTTTCATTTATTCCTAGTTTAAGATAAACAGCAGAATTCAGTATTACACAGTAGTGCTCTAGATCTATGCAGTGTGTCATGGCTTGAGAGTTATGAGAATTAAGATGGTAGAGCTGTATTTTAGTGTTATTCTTCTATTCCTTTACACATACTTGTATGCAGCCGCTATTTCACAAATTTTTATTAGTGTTATACATGTACAAAAATCATTGCTTTCATCCATCAAGCTTCTTGCATCCTGCCTGAGCAAGCTTTTGTATCATTTGATAACAAAGGCTTACATATTATTCTACTGGAATCTTTGAGGAGAAAATACCTTGTCCCTGAAAGCAGTAGTAAGTCTACACTGCTATTTTATTGCCATTCGTATGTATTCTATCTACTTATCCATTGGTACAGAAGTATCAGCTAAAATTGCACAGTAAGTCTTTAATGACAAACATCCCCTTTGACTCTGGTTAGATTTCAGCAATATTTCTGTAATGTGGCAGATACTTATCTTGCGGTGCCTACTCATCTAGCAACGGTTCCTCAGTGTGTTAGCATATTGTATAATCTTCATTTTCTACCACTATCTTACTATATCAAAATTATTCAAGTTCTCTTTTTCTGTCTAAAGAGCCTTCTGACTTCTGCATCTGAATACTTAAACAAATATGATCCCACACTGTGTTCTTAAGAAACAGTAATTGACATTGTGTTAAAATGTATTCATGTACACCGCAGAATTCAAACGAGAAAAGGAAAGAAGGAAATGAAAAGCAATGTGAATGATCACAGAGCTTGTTGGTTCCATTTGTATCTTCTGGGTGTTACCTGTTTCCTTATTTCATTTCAATAACAAACCTTATATATACACACACAGAGACACACACATACATACATTCATATAAATGTATATGTGTGTGTATATATATATAAAAAGGGGTGCTGTTAATGGTCTGCATTGTATATGCTGAATTTTTCTTGCAAAACCTGGATAGTCTTCACATAGGTTTTTTAAAAAATGAAAAAACTTTGCACTCTCAGAGTAGAGGTACTTACCGATAAGCGAAATACTGTGTCAGAGAATCAGAGAATCATAGACTCATAGGTTGGAAAAGACCGCTAAGATCATGGAGTCCAACCATCCACCCTACATCACCTTTTCTACTAAACCATATCCTGAAGTGCCACATCTACAAGTTTTTTAAAAATCTTCAGGGATGGTGACACAACCATCTTCCTGGGCAGCCTGTTCCAATGCCTGACCACTCTTTCACTAAAGACATTTTTCCTAAAGCTAATCTAAACCTCCCCTGATGCAACTTGAGGCCATTGCCTCTCATCGTATCACTAGTTAGTTGGGAGAAGAGACCAACACCTGCCTTACTACAACCTCCTTTCAGCTAGTCATGGAGGTTTCCCCTCAGCCTCCTGTTCTCCAGACTAAACAGCACCAGATCCCTCAGCCACTCCTCATAGGACTTGTTCTCTAGACCCCTCACCAGCCTCGTTGCTCTTCTTTGGACATGCTCCAGCACCTCAATGTCTTTCTTGTCGTGAGGGCCCCAAAACTGAGCACTGTACTCCAGGTGTGGCCTCACCAGTGCCAAGTAAGGGGCACGATCACCTCCCTACTCCTGCTGGCCACGCTATTCCTGATACAAGACAGGAAGCCGTTGGCCTGCTTGGCCACCTGGGCACACTGCTGGCTCATGTTCAGCCGGCTGTTGACCAACACCCCAAGGTCCTTTTCTGCCATGCAGCTTTCCAGCCACTCCTCCCCAAGCCTGTAGCATTGCATGGGGTTTTTGTGACCAAAGTGCAGGACCTGGCATTTGGCCTTGTTGAACCTCATACAGTTGGCCTCGGCCCACTGATCCAGTCTGTCCAGACCCCTCTGCAGAGCCTTCCTACCCTCCCGCAGATCAACACTCCCTTCCAACTCGGTGTCATCTGCAAACTTACTGAGGGAGCACTCAATTCCCTCATCCAGATCATTGATAAAGATGTTAAACAAGACCAGACCTAAAAGTGAGCCCTGGGGAAAATCACTCATGACCGGCCACCACTGCTACCTGACTTCAAAGAAACAAGTTATCTGACCCACAAACACAGTAACTTTTCAGGGTGTTTTGTAATCCTGTCTTTAATTCTGTGACTTAGAACTTGCCCACACACTAAGTAATACTATCCCTCTTATCTCACCATGAAGAATTGATCTGTTTCCAAATCTTATCTAGAATTATACACTGCGTAGACTGAAAAGGTATACCATCTTCTGCATATGCAGTCCTTTCTACATATCCTTTCTGCACCATCAATCAGACACAGAGCACATTGCTTATTGTTATCATGGGTATGCTTTGAAATGTCTCCATTTCCCAGTAATTTCCACTTAACTAGACTCAATTTCAGCTTCTTAAAAACAAGGTTCTCTTAATCATAAAGTAGCCTCATAGCAACAATAAGCTATAGCACAGGAAAAAAACACTAAAATTCTTTCTTAATTAAAAGTAGCACATTTGTTTGAAAAAGAAAATATATGATAAAATGTGGTGAAATAAATCATTTATTATCAATATTATTACATTTCAGTCACATTCTCTTTGACTGTTATTCTTTTCAAGGTATGGAAATTCTGTCAGTGTATCAGACAAGCATGTGATTTCTTGTATGACAGTTCTGTATATATATACAATGTTAATATATATGGCATGTTTTACGTTCATCTTGTCACTTTAAGTCCCAATTTTCATATGAAATAACAAGTATACGCTGCAGATTGACTCATACAATTATGCACACATATAAATACATTCTCAGATACACACTATCTTTAGATAATCAGGAGAATCATTCAATATATTGTGAAATCTTACCTCAGGAATTCCTTACGAAGAAAAAGAAGTCAGAGTTTAATAATATCTTATTACTGTATAACCTGCTACTTCCTCTATTACTTCTGTAAGCATTTCACATTTAGATTATATTCAGAATACCAAAATTACAAATTTTGCATACCAACATTTTAATGAGAAACTAACAAAGGATATTATCAATCCTTCCTCTGGATATAAAGGTGGGTTAAGACACAATTAAAGAGTAGCTTATCAAAAGAAACAGATACAGCTACAAGTGCCACAAAATGGCAGAGGTGTTCTAGCACCACTTACAGAAATAAGTGAGATGTCACTTTAAAAATTTATTCTGATTAATTTATTTTTGAAGAAAATATTGGAAATAATTTATATTGGATGAGTGATTAATTTGTCACTTAGGTACAACAAGTTTAGGCATTAGTAACGAAACACTTGGAAAACTACTACTTGGACAGAGATTTCTGGCATGGCTGTGAAATAGAAAGCTGTTTTTAAATTAATTTTTAAAATTAATTTCTGGTGTGAATTACAGGCCTGATTCAAACCCCCTTTTGACACCTGGGAAATTTATGTATTGTGTTCAGTAAATTTTGAAACCAACACTATGAGATTTCTATCACAACAGAAAAAAGATGAATATTGTAATTCAGCAGTTAAAGAGTTTGCAGAGAAAAGATGAAAGATTAAAATGTTGATATTATGAATATGGGAGTGTCAAGATAGAATATTAAATCAGGATATAGAGATTTAATTATGTGTGTATCTGCAGTTACAAATAATTTCCCAAATTAGGAGATTGTATTCAAAAACAGTTCTGAGATTTCTCTTGATTATAGCCAGATTTGGGGAGGATCACCACACTAGAAATTAGTCAGAAAAAATAACACAGTAAGATTGAGAAGTATATATAACTTTGAGATGACTGGAAATGTATTTTTAAATGGGAAACACTGGCAGTATATTTTTGGGGGAAATGAACTAAAATAGTAACCTTTCATTAAGTGGAAAATCCTTCCCATGTTCTACACAAATCAGGAAAACAACTGGTTTCTGTAAAATACTTACAGACATTGTTCTATAATGCAATATATCCCAAGAGATCGAAAGTTTTGCATGTCACTGATCTGACTGCAGCTAAAATGAGTTATATGATTTTTCTGGAGTGGGTACACTTTCCCGCAGAGTGTGTTGCTGTTGTTAATCATTTTATTGACTGAAGTTCATCACTGTGCAGATGACCTGTCCAATACCCATGGAGAGAAATTAAAATTTGTTCCTGCAGACACTTAAGTATCTGCCTATTTTTGCATGAGTTAGGAGCTCTTTTCAATTTTAGCAGGCTTGCCCATGTGTATAGACTTCAGTGTTCATAAATGTTTCATAACAGTTATGAACATAACTGACAAGAAAGACTATGTTCTAAATACGTGGTGCATTTCTCTTGCACTGGCCCTCAGTGTAATGGTGAATTTACATTTAGTAAACTGTTTGCTCTGCAGAAATGTAAAAAAGTCAGTTACTTGTGTCCATAATTAATATGTACTACAAAAACTAAAAGTATGATCTTACAGTCCTTACTTTTGTCTCAAAGGAAATATTATACTAAAAATAAGTGGACCTACATGTAAAGGTGTAACACCACTGAAATTAGTTGAGTTGTAACAGGTATAGCTAGTACTAGTACCAGACTACAACAGCAGAACCTGGTGCAGTGTTTTGGGGTAAATTATGGTTTAAAAAGAAACCACATCTTTAGTTTTTTCCAATAATAAATATAATAAAAATAATAAAGATGGATGGACAATTTCTGAGTATTAGCTTTTATGTGCAAGATTGTCATTGAAAGCCTGAAATAGAAAAGTGAGAAGTCTTACTGAAGAGGACAGGCACCTTGATGCTGAAGACAGAATCTGCTTTTTATTTAAAAAAAAGGAACTGAAAGGAAAGGGTATTTTACTGAGAATGGAAGAAAAGGAAAGGAATAGAACTCTGAGCTGCTCCAAAGCCAATTAATATTTTTAAAATGGTAGTTGTCACGACTAGAAAGAGGGTGAGAACTATTGAAATACAAGATGACGAGAGAAAGCACAGACTGATGAAAGATGAAGAGAACACATTACATCATTTTTACTGGAAGAACTTCATATGAAGTAAACATCCAAAGGGCAATTTCTGACTGAACCTCTTCAGCAGTGGAGGTCTCCAAGAAGAGCTGAACTGGCGGTTTGAAATTATTTTGACACGTGGAACAGAAAAATCTCTGGGAGCAGAGAGAAAATTATTTATTTATCTGAATTACATTTTAGCTCCCAAATACAATAAATGTTGTACCCACTGTTTGCCCATTAGATATTTTATTTATGCAATGGCAGCATATTTCATTTACTTTTCTAGAAATACACATTTCCATTGAACTATCTTTTAAATACACTTGCATTATTTATTTTTATGGTTTTGAAAATACATGTTCTAAATTGACTTAGAGCTCAGTGATGTTCCTTTGCTCAACATATTTAACACTCAGTTGGTCACTTGTATTGAATGCTTACTGAAGGAGCTAAATCATATATAATTTATGTTTCTTACCCTTTCAGTAGAACTTAACTTTGACTATTCGCATGTGAAAAATTACTCATTCATCTAAATATTTTCAAAATGTGCCCTTTAGGTTAGGGGGTGGGAGGTATTTTGGAGGTCAACTTTTTTCTGTCTTTTATTTAATTTAGTGATGAAAGGAATAGCTAGAGTAGTAAAAAGCACTCTTTTTGTCTTTAAATAGAATCTACTATTTATTACACATTTCGCTAAAGCATCTGGAAGCATGTGGTGAGAGGGTGGAAAGTGCAATGAAATCAAGAGCCATGTTAACATGCTTCCTGAACAGATAATATACAAAAAAAATTTACTCAGATGTGATGTTAACTTTCTGACTCTTCTCTTTTGCATGAATTCACCATTTTACCATTCCTGAGAGAGTTTTTCTCTGGCAAGCACCAATGCAATATTTCTGTGAAGAGCAACTTTTACATGTTCTCTCTTGAAGGATTTCATGCCTCCTAATGACATTTCATCAAAAGCACAAATAGAAGAGAACTAGCAAAATTTATCATAAAATATTGTAAATACCACTTTAAAATATTGTTCCCTTAAATGTCTTCAGAAATACAGTAGATGTACTGTAGAGACATAAAATCAGATTCTGTTCAGGATCTATGAACCAGAGGTAGATCCACAGCCAGATTGAAACGAACAAGCAGTGAAGCTATTCTGTTGAGCTTGGCTTGGCACAGAAGCTTACATCAAAAATGAAACCATAAAGAACAAAACAAAACAAAAAAATGTGTTGATGATTGCAGTGTCTCCTTTTGGGCCCTGGGGCATCTGATGAACAGAGAACAGATGCTTAGATTTGCTCCTCTTTATTACCTTCCTTTCATTTTTGTGACTGCTGCTGCTGTCTCTTAAACTGAATGAAAATAGGCTTTAGCCATATCTCTTTTGTTCATTTTCCTTCTCTGGCCAGCAGTGTGGGCAGAATATGGGAGAAGGTAGCATGGTGAGCATAGGATGTATCAGCTGTTTCGCAGCTATGGGTAAGGTTCCAGCCTAAGGTTCAGCAGGATGAGGTATACCTTAGCCAGCCCTCCACTCCTGTATGATGGGAGAGTGGAAACAGTCAAGGAAGGCAGGAAGGCCTGATTGCCCTGTGTGGGATACTAACCTAACAGTACCAGAGGCCTTCTGTGAGCATAAAAGCACACCAGTTCCACTTCTCTGCACAGGCTTTTAATATTCATTGACCAGGGTTCCATAACATAACTTTAATTTTTAGAATTTGAAATATATTGGTGTTTACTAAGGAAAACTGTAACTGTCTGCTTGTTTCTTTTCAAAATGTGTGAAGTAGAGGAGTTGTTCAAAGAATTTAATTGCTCCAGAACTGCATCCGGCAACAACATAATGTTAAAGCAACCGCTCTCCTCTCTACTCACATTCTTTTAAGATTGACTACAAAAACACTAAAAATATTGGTAGAAAATTGAGGATGAGTGAATCTTCTGCTGTAGAAAATAAAATCAAGGAACTATTTCTAACAAACATGAAGACCTTCTCTGTGCTATTTACAAAACCACCCAAGAGTCCCTTCTCTGTTTCTTTACCAGAAATTATGGAAAATATTTCTCTAATTCCCTAATTGTGTTTCCATTAAATAATAAAAAAAAAAATACTGATTCTAAAAATTTCAGCTGCAGTTCAGAACACAAATTCAAGCTGAATACATTCTGCCTCTATGTCTTGAACATGATAAATCCTCTGTCATTGTTACTTCCTTTGGAAGCAAATGTATCTGCTTAATCGGAAGGTGCAGCACCTTTTAAGAGTAAGTCCCCCTTCAGAGCTGCCTCCAGATCTCTGTAAGATTTTTCACTACTTTAGCTGGCTATTGGATCTGGTTCTTTATTGCACTTCTACTCTTATGTTTGCATCCTCTCAATTTGAAACTGAAGATATTTACTGATTGCATGCAACGAACAAGCATAGTACATGATACGTTCTAAGCATCAAGTCGATATTTGTCTTCCCAGACTATGACACTGAATATCCATTTCTATGCACTGAAAAGTATTGAATTTATGTTTTTATAAGTCATAACTTGAAGGATAAGTTTTTCGTCTTTTGTATTATATGGGTTTAGTGTTGCATAGATTGAAATGAGAGAAATTATGTATCCTTTTAAGTTGTATAGAACTCTGCAGTTAGATTGAATATTCAATACACAGGATGTTCACTTCACCTGGATTCAAAATTAGAAACTAAAAATGAACCTTGCTTGTGACAACTTTTAACTTAAATTCTCTAATGGAATAATATATTGTGCATTTCACAAAGTTCTATTTTGCCTCTTTCTTTTTCCTTAGGTGAGAAATTCAGTGGGCAGCAGCAAAATCTACAAAGATTCAAAAGTAAGGTTTCACATGCGCTCTCTTTCTAAGTGTTCATTGGTAGAGATTTTTGCAATGTTAGACAATCTTTTCTAAAAAACCTATGACTTCTTTTGGTTCAGGTTTTGTATTATAAACTACAAACTTCCTTCTACTTGGCAGTATTTTGTACTTCTTGGAAAGTGTATTCTTTTTGAAATTCCAAGAGGTTCTTCTAGTCAGGAAACAGAGTATAATGCTTGGATCAGTAAATCGTGTAATAAATTCTTGTACATATCTCCTAAGGTGCAGGAGTGAGAATATAGTTTAGATTTTTCATTGTTGGAATAAAAGAAAATCTTACTGCTACACTGTGATTCCTGAGGTGTACTATAAATTAAATGGAAATATAGGGAATGCACTGATTGAGTAGAAGCAGTAATGATACGGGATATTGAGCACTTCCAGCCTTATTGTTTCCTGTGGTATCTCAGCCTAGCTTTTGCACAGTTAATAACAGTGATTTGTAATGGCATAGTAAGACTGGGACGTAGTTCACTGATTCTTATAGGAAAGTATTCTACAAGATCTAGCTTACGAAAAAGCTTTGTTAAACTTTTCTACCTAATTTATGTGAGGTAATACTATGATTAGTCATGTACGACCTGACCTGTCCGTCTTGATGAGTAAGGCAGGGTGTTCATTGACCTGGCTATGAAATAGATCAGTCCCTAGTGAGAAAACACTGCAGCTAGTAGAACATCACAGCACATTTGTGATTATTTTGTATGTATAGAGAAAGTTTGTAAATTTATAAGATGTTCTCTATATTATATAATATATGATTAATAATGTATAGGAAATTTGGGGTTATTGATAATGTTAAGAAACAGATAAGTTATTTCTGTATTCAAGGGGAGTCTTCAGATTTCATATATTAACCCATTATGTTTAACACATTGCTAGGAGAGCTGAAGAAGGTGGTGAAAAATAGTATCACATTTTTGTCTGGAGTTGTTAAGCTATTTAGGGAAGTAAAACTGCTGACTTCATTGTGGAGAAATACAGAAGAATCCTAAGATGACTGAGTGAATGGACAATAAACTGCTAGATGAAATTCAGCATGCAGTAGATGTGAACTGATCCTCCTTGAGAAAAACAGTTCTAATATCACAAGCACTCACATTTTGAAGGTGGTTAATTTCAATTCAGAGCCACATATTTCACCTTAAAAGTAAATACAGCAACACTTGCCAAGATGAGGAGCAGGACAAAAAGGATGATCAAAATAAAAGACAGTTTTTGTATGAGCATCGACTATATACCTAAAATTCTTCAATCTGGAACGAGATAAACTGCGGAAAGACCAGACAGAAGTTAATAAAATCATGTCTGGTGTGTAGAAAATAGAAGAAAGGAACAATCATTCATGTTTTTTCTTCCAATACAAAAACAATAGTCTTAAAACTGAAAGTAACAAGTACAAGGTTCAGAATAAATACATCTTGTAGGGAAGATGTGAAGTGCCTTGCAAAAATTTGTGGATTCAAAATTTTGCATAGACAAAAGAGAAAGCCAGAAAAAAATGTGGAAGAAAAATCCCATAAAGCTATAAATACACTGATACACCCTCTGGCTTCAGAAAGTCCCTAAGGTGCAGCTGTGTGGACACATGCCTAGGGGTAGTATCACTACCTACTTGTGCTGTTCTTACATTTCCCAGAACTTCCAATATTACCCACTCAATGCCGCAGAGCAGCTATTGTGTTACAAAGGTCTTCGGCCATTCTTGTTTTTATGGTACAGCTTACAGAATGTGCTATTAATTGGAAAGTAACACATAGAATTATAGCTAGTGAGTTAAATCAGTCATCAGACCCATACTTCAGTCTCTTTCTAGTTTCCCCGCTTTCATGTAATTTCATACTTTAAGTCACTTTCAACCTTAAGTGAAATGGCCATGGCAACACCAGAAGCACAGAAAATGTTTGCTGTTATGTATCAAGTTCCAGCAAAATTCAGTCTTGCTTAGTTAAATGATGTTGGGTATTCACAGCAAACACAAAGTATGTTTTGTACAGGAGGGAGTTATTCTAAGCTGTAAGAGACTTTATGAAATGTCAGTATTTTCTTCTCAGACATTCCTCACTGAAATGTCTACACACAATAATACAGCGGGGAAACTGTTACAGATAAGAAGGAAAATTGAGCACAATAATTAAGAAAGGTTGTTGTGACTGCAGGAATAAAATGGCTCTTATGAACATGACAAGAGAGAAACTGAAAATGGTAGATTAACAGGAATAAGCTACATAACTAAGACATCATTTCGTGATCAAAATTTGACTGATATTTAACTTTTGAATAGGAAAATCATTCTTTAGTCTTCTCTTGTAAAAGTAGATAACCTGGGTTTACTTTATGGGGAGAATCTTTTTTATTTATTTTTCTGCAGAAAGAAGTGAGTATTAAAAATCACAGTACGAAAACACTGGACAAAATGGGAGAAACTATTTTTCTCACAGCCAGTAATACTTCTCTTGCTTTTTATTTTCCATATAGGCACTAGCTAGACAAGTTTCTGTTCTTTCTGGATTGTATGTCAATAAGGGATTGATGAGCACACATGTCATTGTGCTTTTGGATGGGAGTTGTCCAAGAGCTGTGTTCATATGCAAGAGGTGCTATGTAATAGCATCATCCTTGATTAGTACAAGGCATTATTTGAACATTTCCTTCTCTCTCTCTGTCTCTTTATGTTTAAAGTTGGAAAGAAACTACAGAGACAAACACGTGAAGGTGGTGTCTAGAGCTAATTGACTAACATATTTAAAGTGGGTTGTGGTTGCTTAGAAACATTTATAGCCTTTAATAGAAGCCTGATTATTAAATAGTCTTCAGGACAATGTAGGACAACTTGTTTTTACAAGAACAAGAATCACAGTGAAAGATGGTCTGTAGCTTAATATTAAAGGGAAACATATTTACAAATCACATTTTATTATTTAAGCCCAATTAAACAACATTACTGAGCAAATTTTGAACAATGCTATGCCAGTGGAGTAAACGGAAACTCAGTGTCATGACGACTGTGGGCCAACTTGCTGTTTATTCTGTAAGGCACTCTGTTAACTCCAGCAGTAGTTATTTCTTCTCTGTGGCTGAACTTGAGAGCTTGCAATTTACTTATTATAGTAAAATGCATATTATGTAGGAAGAAGCTGATTATGGAGATCAAAGGATACTGAGATGTCTAAAGTGCAGCAGCCTTTGATTATATAACGTCCCTAAGACAAAAAAACTCACATTGAGGGAATACTCAAAGTCTGAATACTGTAGAGGGCAGGCCTAGCAATACGTTCTACAAAGCTGCTATTATTTTCAATACAGATGACTTATCAAAAGTATCTAAAACAAATCTACTTTATAACCAGCTATACTTCTCTGTTGAAATCACATTGCCTAACTACTGATTTCAAAAACATTTAAATAATGCCAATGATGTCATTTGTTTTGGGATCCTCCATGACAAAAATATTCAGTCTTTCTAAATCATGTCTCAAACTTCTTCACAAAATATTGTTGAAATCTTAGGGAACTTTGATTCTCTAAGTAGGTGATGTGTTTCAATTTCCGTGCTACACATGAAATCATTCATACTTCTGTTGCAGGAATGAGGTCATTCAAACACGGAATCTTCATGAAAGACATGGATATTATAAAAAATGACAGGTTTATAGTACACTTTTTTTCTTTCTTGTAGCTTGTCACAAAGTATTATGCAAAGGGTAGGATGAGAAAAATTCTCTCCTGTCTGGCTGAGATTGAGATTTAGACTTCAGTGCCCAAGTTTTGTCAAGAAATAATACAAATCATAGGAACATTACAGGAAGTCTGGCCTGTATATGAATTAGCAAACAAGGGCAGTGATTTTACCAGGGACTTTTTTACTCGGCAAAGTATTCTACTATTTCTAATTACAAAAATGCCAACTGTTGCAGAGCAAATACTAGCTGCTAACACCCACGTCGAAAAAAATAGGTAAAAATAGAAAGGGGAAGACAAGCACCATAAGTAATTAATAAATCAGAAGCTTCAGTGTTAATTAAAGCATGCACTATCAGGGCTGCAAAGTAAATGCAACCATAAAAATATGATTCTTATAGCCTTCTTAGTTATCTGTCTTGAGAAGGCATTACAGAGGATGAAATATACTCATTAGCTTACTGACGAAGACTAAACCCTGATTATTTCTAGAGTTCAGGTTCTGTAGAAACAGCCAGCTTTCTGAGCCCTGTGGACCTGTAATGCAAACTTCCCTCTACTATTACTAACTGGGACCAAATCTGCAATGAAAACAGGAAGAATATTTAACCATAAAAGAGTGACAATAACTTCAGACAAAACTCTGCCACACACACATAAAATTCTGTACATACATAAACCACTGAAAAACTGGAATTGAAAACAACATCCAAACTCCCTATGAATCTAAATCATTATTTGCTGCCACTCTGTAACAACAATATTCAGTAGAAAACTGTTATTCAAGACTGTAGTAAGTCTTCAATAAACAACAAATATTAATAGAATAAACAACAAAGTAATTTTGATCTTGTTTCCTGTAGATTAAATTCTTTTTATTTTATAGTTTAATGGAAGGCCATTACATGAAACTATTTTTGGAAAAGATATACCCATGCATTCTATTTAGGAGAATTGCAGTTAAAAGCATATTACACCTCTGGACAGTAATAAAGGAAATGGGCATCACTTCTTCAGCCTCGATGAGTCATATGCCCTTTTTGGCTTGAAAAAATGATTTTTTTAAAAAAATGTTAGAAGTATAACTCACTGGGACATAAACTTGTCATAACATATTTCAGAAAATCGAATCAATGATATCATTTGATATCGTTTGCTTAGTATTTTCACATCAAGAACTTCATTAAACAAGTTCGTAGATGTAATTGCTAACTTCTATTACAGAGGTTATTAGGCTCCCAGGATTACAGCATTGAGTGATCTGGCAGTTAGCAAAGAACAAAAACTCTTCACACAGTTCCTGTAGTTTTACATAATGTGTTCCTGGAGTCGCAAAAGTTCAGTATGGGACATTTTTGCTTTATAAGGATGGCATATTGAAAGATGACCCAAAAATCTGTGGGATCATAAGTAATGACTGTGTCGCACTCAGACTTTTTTTTATTTTCATTCTACTGGAGCAAAGCAAATAATTTATTTATGGTTATATAAAAAAAACCCAGTTGGGAAAGCCAAGGAAGAATATCTTTCCAGTCAAGATAAAAAATTTGCAGGAGTGTGCTTAAATTTCATGGATGTTTTAGTCTTATTCTAATCATGAGAAAGTTTCTCAGTGAATTACCTTTACAAATAAAAACAGTGCAAATATTTTTGTATAAAATAAGTTGGAATTTGAATAATTTGAACAGATTTGACTACCCAAGAAAGAACTGATAAAAACATTTCTTCAATCACTACTACTATAATACTATTCTAACTATGAGTATTATTCTAAAATACTAGAGTAAAATTTTATAGACCTTAAAGTGCACAGTATTTTGTTCCCTCTGTCTTCAGCAAGATGGTTAATGGAAATCCAGTACTGAAAAAGACTCTGCAAACTGTATAACCATCCTAGAGAAGGGGTGTCTCTTCCCTCGAAATAAGGAAATTGTTTTATCAACTGCAAATTGAGAAGGAAAATACTTCAGATAGACTTATTAAAAAAGGCATGGCTTGTGATTTATCATGTTAAAAATTGGATGGAAAAGACCATTAAGGGAATTAAAATAGGAAGAAGTACACAAGAATGAAAACAAATGGCGATTTGTGTCCTTTCCCATGTTATTGATTAGCTCATTATACTGTGTTGCCTGTAGTGCATGATTATTTACATAATTAAAACCTCTTCATGTCTAAGATTGCATAAAGGCATCAAGAACTCATTTCTTCAGCTATTTTAGCTGTCATTACCAAGTTCTGAATACATGATCATACAGCCAAGGGAGAGATTGTGGTCCTTACACACATTTAAGTTCAATGTGAACTCTTTCCATTTGCATAGTACTGAATTCCTGGTGGGATGAGAACTGCTCTAATTTTCCTTCACATATGAATGCGTAACTGTTATTGCAGTGAAAATCTAGATTTGAGTTCTACCATTTTTTAACTGGACAAAAGCACCAAAGTAGGTCTGGAGATACCTTAAATGGGTACCAGCTGAACATTTGCTCCATTTAAAGACTGTATCAGCACTGGCTGCATAATTACAAGACAGAATCCACAGGTTCCAGTGGCTCTGAATTAAACTGACATGTTTACCTTTGTGTTTGCAAGAGAGGAAATTAGCTGAAGCTGTGAAATCTAAACATGTTTGGGACTGATTCCATGCCAGTTTTATTAAACCTGTCATTAACATCCGATTTTCTTTTTTAGATGGATTAAACTTGTGGGGACTAAAAAACAAATTACAGTCTAGACACCAGCAATTAATGTTGCGAGTCCTGTTCTCTTGCTGTGGGCACTGTATCTTAATAATATGTTTAAAGTTTTAGATTATTGTTTCCCTTGGTTGGATGCTACTGTTGGACTATTTTTTTTTATGCTTCTGTAGTCACAGACATTACTTCATCTGACTTCTCAGCAATCAAACTGATGATTATTAGACGGCTTAATAATATATCTTGATGCTGATTTTACTATTTTTCATGGAGAGATCTATTCTTTTCTCTTCCTGTAACCACTTTGTCCCAGTTTTGAGTGAAATAAAATGTTCACTGAAGCAACTTATCTGCGATTCAAGAGCAGTACATCACTAAATATTTATTTATAACCAATAAACAGTGTCTGTTTGATGTAGGAGAGCAGGGTTTTCAGCCTTGTAATATGAAACCTGGTAACAACAGAAGAAGACATCTTCATTCTTTTTAAGGTCTTGTATTTGTTCTGGACAAAAAGGCCTGGCATCTAATTAATTGAAGAAGAGGGGAGGAATTTATGTTTGATCATAAATAGAGTGTATTCTGAAGCACTGTAAAGATGAAAAGGCTAATGAGCTGCTGGTATGGATCAGGTGAAATGTTTTCAGAAGAAGAAAGGAAGTATTTAAACCATTAAGAATGCCTTGAAGAGACTCCGGCTAGAGTGCTAAGCAGCTCTGAATGTGGGAAAAAATGCGTGAAGTGCTCCTACAATGCACCAGCCAATTTCTACTGAAAAAGTTTCACTACTAGAATCCACCATTTGGCAATCCGATGGCCCACTTCCTCTCATGAATCTCTAACCCTACACTCCATCTGTAGAAATGTTTCTCAGTATTTTATTGCGAGGTAGCTCAAATATGGCCCTTTATTTGGATTAGCATTAGTTGTCCTAGAGGGATGCTGTAACTCAGACAAAACAGTATTTCCCTCAAGTTGTAATTTTCTGCCAATATTTTATGTCCATTATGACACAAATATGTGGACTAAAATAACCAAATAGATGCAGGTGTGAAAGAGTCTCTAACACAATTAGGAAAATGGAGACCTTCTCTCTCTTCAGTATAGACTAAAAGATGCTGGCTTGCTAAATTCAGTAAAAGAAGGGCTGAGAGGTTAAATAAACCCATTATAATTACACTGAACAAATGTACTTAATATAAAGGCATCTAGGGGATCAATGCCAGGTAGGAAAAACAGATTTACAAGCTATAAAACTGATACAAAATGAAGCAGAGATAACAGAACAAATCAGAACAAAGAACAAAAATAAGTAGCAGATTGGTTCAGCGTTTGTGTTTTTTTTCCAAACTGTCAGAGGTGCATGGTCCTGGAACAGCCACCCAAATAGTCACCGGGAGGAACCAACACAGTTTCAAGACACATTTCAGTAAATCTTTGAGTGACTGACTGACAGGAGAAGGGACTTTCAGATTACTAGTATGAAACTTCAGGGACTGGGTTTGTTGGGCTCCCCAAGGGTGAAAAGGGAAGACAACTGGTTGTCTCATGTCTTGCATTACTTTAGAAATAGTTAACAAGAAATTTAATGTACTATGCTGTACTAATCTCATGCTCCTTGGTTTCACTGCTTGTGAGGAGGGGTCAGAAAGATGCTGACATCCATGTCCCTTGTGTTGCACAGCTCGGCTTGGAGGCTTGGAAGTATTAGCCTTCTAGTGAATGAAAGAAAGATCAAAGCAGCTGCAATTTCATGATGTCAGGATGGTTGTTCTCTTGGTGCAACTCAGAACCTCCTGTTTGGTGTTACTGTTGGAAAAACCAGCTGATACTGAGTTATGAACCACAGGGAAAATTGTGGACCAGGTTTAAGACACCTTTACAGACAGCTTTTGGTCATTTCCTACACCTTCCCTTTCTTTTCTGCTATCTTCTTGTTACTTACACACACATGCTATTTCAGAACACACACATATCGTTATCACTGAAAACCTCTATTGTTTACACTAATGGCAGTAACACTAATATTTTGCTTCTGATTCACACAGAACTTGTTTTATTTTTTCATTTTAAAACCTATGTTATGTGTTGGTCTCTGTAGCGGAGTGCTTATGCATTCAGTTCATTATATATTACTCCAGTTATTTTGTTTTAGGGTCCAAATAAGCAAGTGGATATCACTATCAAGTCTTCTTTCTGGCTCTCACCACAATTTTACGTTTCAGCTAAAGGCTTTCTACTTGCATAAAAGTGAATGCTTATGGAAAACAAAGGAGTAATTCACAGTTATGATTAGAAGAAAGGCAATCACTCATTTGTGACTACAAACATAACCTAAAATTCGTAAATAATTTCAATATTAATGTTAGCCATAAGAGGACCGTACAGTTTTAACATGGTTATCTTCCACACAGAAACTGGAAGAGTACGTAAGGACCCTGATCTACAGTAGTTTTGCACTGTAAGTTATTCACGTCTTCCTGTCATATGGAGTACTTCCTGTGCTCTGACCTTCTATAATTGCTTATGCTAGTATGTCAGAAGACTTTCTTGAAGTTAAAAAAATACTATACCATTTTAATCATTCATTAAAAGACTGATTAAAGCATGTCTGAGAAGAATGTGTATCTAATTTATAACTACACACATGAGTGATAAACTCAGTGGATCAGGAATTTTCTTCTTTTGTTAATCTCAAGGGATGAGGTTTGAATCCAGACTGGATCTTAAGTAGAATTTACTTTAAAATATCTTCCATAAAAGAAGCATTTAATACTTCAAGATTTTTTCCTATATCTTGCATTATTTAAAAAAATTCAGCAATAGGACGTTTTTTATAATAGTTTACTCAAAAATCCGCAATTCTCATCGAATATAACTTTGGTGCAAGAGTTCGAGAAAAAAAGATCTTAATTTTAAGGATCTCTTTGTGTTGAATGTCTCGCTTTCATCATAGGTATTCCACCTCACATGCACATATTGTTTTAGAAATGAAGATATAAGATGATTGTAAAAATTGTCCTTTGAACTTAGTTGTAGTAGCTGAGCATTAGATATCCATCAGTGTTAGTAGGAATGAATAAAAGCCTTGTCTGTCAGTGTTCCTGATTATCAAACACACTTCTTTCTTGAAAGAGGTGAAATTAGTCATCTTCAGATAAATGGGTAGATATTTCACAGTGAAACCAAAAAACAAGGTAGTCACGTTGACAGTGCCCAGTGGGTCACAGTGCCAGAGATGGCAGCACTGGCAGAAACTTCCACCAGGAAGTCAATGGGGCACAGTGCAAAGACATATGGGTGAATTTGCTTGGGTCTACAAGCAGAACAGAATGCACATGCAGTGTTGCCCCTGAGCTACCGAGCTCTGAAAAGTGCAAGGGCCTGTTAACTTACAGACTGCCTTGCTAGCAGAGACATACTACTTCTAGATGAGAGTTGGCTTCTGTACAGCTGCCATGCTCCCTGGTGCTGCTACAATCACAGTAGGATGGATGAAGTGGATGCAGATGTCTTGATTGCTACTATGTGGGCAGTCCTGTTCTAATAGGAGAAAAGGCTTCTTTTACTAGTGCTTAATAGATGCTATATCACAGCAGAAATTATATCTCCACATTTCATTAAAATTTCATTGGCCATTTAACAAGAGCATGTAGTGATAGGAGAAGGGGTAATGGCTTTAAACTGAAAGAGGGTAGGTTTAGATTAGCTGTAAGAAAGAAATTCTTTACTATAAGGGTGGTGAGGCACTGGAACAGGTTGCCCAGAGAAGCTGTAGATGCCCTCTCTGTGTGAGTGTTGAAGGCCAGTTTGGATGGGTCTTTGAGCAACCTGGTCTAGTGGAAGATGGGGTTGGAGATAGATGATCTTTAAGGTCCCTTCAAACCCAAATCATTCTACGTTTCTGTGATTTGGTACAGACACCAAATTAAATAAGCACCGAATTTGGAATAGCCTTAAATGACATATAACTAATTTTAGGGCTACGATTTTTTCCTAGGTATCCAACCAGTTATATAGTTTGTAGATCTAGATGGACATTTAATATTGCATAGCATTTTATTATTCATACATACATGGATGATTTCCTGCCTAAAAATATATTTTTAAAATTATAATTTCATAAAAAAATAAAATATTCTTTTCAGAATTACAATTTTTATGATATGTTTTTATTAAATTTGATAGTTCATATCAGCATTGTATCTCATACGTGAGCTGCAGAAAGCTATTTCACCTTCTAAAGGAATTGTTTCTTTATTTCGAAGTTGATACTCTAAATTTTAAGATACATATATTGCCTGTCAGAATATGTCAACATATTATTTATTTCTAGGAGTATGTATCATTCTGTTACTGCTACTAGTAATTAAAAATATTTAACGAAATAGAAAAATTAAGTGCATTTTGAAGATTAAATATAAAAGATTTCCCAGAAGGTTTTTCCTAAATAAACATTTGTCAGTAATTCTGCTTCAAAGCATGTTTTTACAGTAGTTGTTCTTACTTGAGCAGTACATTGGGAAATATCTGAAACTCGTGTATCTGAAAGCAGAAAGCCATGATATGACTGGAGTCTGTTGACCTCCAGAAGGGAAACAGTCTGTCTTTCTCAAAAACTTTCCTGTTTCCCTAACATTTTAACTAACAAATATATGTATTTGGTAAAGTATGCAGAAAGAAGTTTATCTTATTTGTTTGGACATTGTGATTGACATATTTCTGCATTTGCTTGAAAGACTAGCTTTCTGTGGCAGATATGTCTTGAGATGGGTGTCAAGAGGAGAAGGAGGAGAAAAATAGGATTTTGTAAGTTCTCCAGTACAAGTCCTCAGATAGCTGATGGGAACTACCAGCTAGCTTTTCAATACCACCATTCTAGCACTTACTCTTCTAGTTATCTCTGTGGGGTTTGGACAGTAGTAAGAAGTTTGGAGTCTCCATCTACTGCCTTTCAAACGTGTATATATGTATGTGCTTGTATGCATATTGTGAGCTCCTGTTTTCTCTTTGTTTTGCGAAAAGTTATAGATGCTTTTTTGTTGTTGTTGCCTCCTAATCTTTTCTGGTTTAAATCAATGCTAAGGGAAAATTGTGGTTCGTATTGGATACTCAGATCTCATTTTAGGTATGAACTTTAGCTCCACTCACTAGCTGGCCTTTAAAGGGCAAGATAAATACCCTTAAGTGAAAAATGATGCATTTGTATTTTTTTTAAACAAACAGCATTATGTGTTCTTAAAATCAAATGTCACCTCTTTCTATGAGTCTTTCAGCTTTTCTACTTTTATTTCCATCAAAAACCAAAGAGTGACATTCCACTACTTACCCTTTCATTAGATCCAGTAATTTTCTGAGCCTTTAAGTAGTATATATGTCATTAAGACGATATGAATTTTGTTCTTTAATTTTTCTAGGATGGCCAAATTGAAAAACTTGCAAGATAAATCTTTTTATGTCAAATTATAACAAAGTTAACCGTAGCAGAGGAAATTTTGTTTAAACGAATAAATTTTTCAAACTAATAACATTTTCTTCTGACATTTTTCTTTCAAGTACCTTTTCAAGAGAAAAAAAGAAGAAGAAAAAAAAAACCACCAATCAACCAACAAAGCTATAGACTTTTGTAAATACACTAAATTCAAAAGAATCAGTGCTTATTTCAGGTATGGTCTTATTCCTAGTACTCAGTTAGCCCCATACATATTAAAAACTACCATGCCTTCCTGCATCTGTTCACATATGCCCAGTGTACCCAGTAAGACGGTAGCATGCTTCACTGAAACAAAATGCAGGAAATGTGTCCCAGACTTCGAAAGCCTTTCATTGTCTAAATAAATAAAGAGAATAAAAATGACCATTTTCTAGTCATCAGTATCAGCTGAAGCTGCACTTACAGATTATGCCAGAATCTGTCTTTAAAAAGTAATAACTGTCATCACCTTGAATCCTTTACTCCTGCTACTCTTTTTCTTACGTAGACAGCTACATCTGCACACAGCTTCTCTGTTCCCGGTGCATCGGTTTTCATTAGTTCTCAGCTCTCTCCCTCTCTTTTCCACTGATTGCATACCTAGGGGGAGTTTATTCGAACACTTCCAATCCAGAAATCATTGTGATAGAAACAATCTTTGAAAGGGGTATACATTGGTTCTTATTTTAGTTAAGTAAATCAGTAGGCTTCTACCTTTAATACAAGGATTTTAGGTGGTTCAGATCCAATTGTTCCTATTGATGCTTGTCAAGCAGAGAAGCTTTGATTTATGTGTTCAAAAGTCCTGTCAAACTAGGTCCCTATCTATAGCATAGCTATTCTGGTCCAGTGTGTCCTGTTTCAAACTTTGACAAAGTGGAAACTCACAGAATCACACAGAATCACACAGAATAGTAGGGGTTGGAAGGGACCTCTGTGGGTCATCTAGTCCAACCCTCCTGCCGAAGCAGGCTCACCTACAGCAGGCTGCACAGGATCTTGTCCAGGCGGGTCTTGAATATCTCCAGAGAAAGAGACTCCACAACCTCCCTGGGCAGCCTGCTCCAGGGCTCTGTCACCCTCAGAGGGAAGAAGTTCTTCCTCATGTTCAGACGGAACTTCCTGTGCCTCCGTTTGTGCCTATTGCTCCTTGTCCTGTCACTGGGCACCACTGAAAAGAGCTTGGCCCCATACTCCTGACACCCACCCTTCAGATATTAATAAGCATTTATTAGGTCCCCTCACAGCCTTCTCTTCTTCAGACTGAACAAGCCCAGCTCCCTCAACCTCTCCTCGTAGGGGAGATGTTCCAGTCCCCTCATCATCCTTGTAGCCCTCTGCTGGACTCTCTCCAGTAGCTCCTCATCTTTCTTGAACTGGGGAGCCCAGAACTGG
>Ga0065711_1031624_pt1 | contig 29192 bp, 19 predicted proteins | sample Hoacrofraction12_FD_59098 | JGI IMG/M metagenome (GOLD analysis project Ga0065711, IMG submission 59098) | Hoatzin crop microbial communities from Cojedes, Venezuela - Epithelial fraction 12 v2 (version 2) | ecosystem: Host-associated > Birds > Digestive system > Esophagus > Crop | place... | reverse complement strand
CTTCATCCTTTGACTCCTGATTTCCCAGAGTATAACTTCAGTGTTTATTGATACCATGTTATGAAACAGAATAAGGCTGTCTGCAATATCAAATATCCATTTTCCCTCTGAAAAACAGACTATGCAGTATTTAGCCTTCACTCCACATTTATCCGGTGACAGACCCCAAACCTGGATGGTCGGTTCCTCAGTCACCTGCACAGATATAGATCTTAGATTTCTATTACAAGAAGTGTTTTCATTTGTTCAAAAGAGTCAGGATGCTACAGTTTGTGTGTCAATTGCATACCACTCTTCAGAAATCTTTTATGTGTTGTCAGCTGTCAGTACTGAAATTATGCAGAATTATGTGGATTAACATTAATTATATGCATGAGTCAATTCCCATAGTTAAGTTTACAGAGTTACTGCCTTTAGGGGTATATGTAACTTCTGTATGTGACCAAGGGGTGCAATGTTAATAATGAGTTCTTCCAGTTGAGAGTATGCCAGAGGAACCTTGACAAGTTTCTGATATCCTGAGTGCTGATCCTGAGCTCAAGGACTAACATTTTTCTTATTATCACTTCTCTACATCAGAAATATTTACTGAAGCCAAATAAGTTGCCTCAAGTGCATATCAATGGAAATAAAATTGGAATATTGAGCATGGCACTGAGTCTTTCTCATTATATTATGTGGATACATAACGGAAAAAATTTTGGGGGTTAAATTGTTTTGTTGAGGTGTGCATGCAGTTCTGGTCCAGCATTGTGTACAAAAAGAAGTGTCTGCAAGACAGGCAGTTTTCCAGGGTGCAATACCCCCTGCTCCTGCATCCTCAAAGGTGCTCGTCTGCACCTGTGCAAGGAATTAGGTGTGTGGGAGCTCACATCTATAAACTGGTCATCCACAGTAAGCTTGTGTTCAGTGGAGTGAACGTGCACAGATGACTTCTGTGCTCAGTTTGCATTTGATTTGGGGTGGGATTTCCCCTAGCTCTGGCTGCTAAATGGGAACATAGTGCCTCTTGCTGGTTCAGCCTCATAGTCTTTCCAGCTGGGTCTGATCAGCATCAGGTGCTTCAGAGGGAGATGAATAAAACCCCACAGTTAGCTGAGGTAAGGTATTGATCACATGGGACAGTTTCTTATCTCAGATAGCTGAAAATTAAACACTGACAGATCAGGTTGTACCAGCTTAGCAATGTGCTGCTTAGTTTTAGCTCTTCTAACTCTGGGTATTTTTCATCCAAGCTATCTTTCCTTTGAAATTAGATGACACCATCAGGTGTATTGCAACAAAACCCATTGTCTTTTTTCATGTTGAGATGCTCATTTTCCCTGTTCCCCTTTTGCTGTGAGCACCAGGAAACAAAAACCTGCTCTTGTTGTCTGTGTACACTGCAGTGGAAAATCTGAACTCTCCTCCCTTAATTCCAGGTAAGAGAAAACTTTATCTGATGGAGCATTGTGGGTTTCCAGTACTTATTCCACTGTCACTGCTGAGATCAACAGACTGTGCTAGCACAGAGCTCCATTCTGGAAAGAATATCTCTATTTCTTTTGTTCAAAAGAGTCAGGATGCTCTGAACATTGCGGGGAACAATTTTCTGCTCTGTTGCTTGTTTTTATTTACCACACTTCTAGCTGTGAAGTAACAATAATGTATTAATACAGTACTGTGGATTTTACAAGGAAAATGAACATTATTCATATTTTCTTCCTCAATCACAAAGAGTCTCAGGCACAAAGATGAAATATGTTTAGTTTCAGCTCACTCCACAAAGCTAATGAAGATAGTGAGGAACAAGTACCGGTTTACACCAGTTCGAGTAATTTCGTTCATGTATCTTTTCTTTTTTTTTTTTTGCTATTTGCTGGATCATAGCTTGTCCTACTAAAATAGAATGAAGTGACAAATGCTTTAACAAAATTAGATCACCACTCTAGGTAATAAAGAGCATGTATTTTTAGGCATTGATTTAATAAGTTCTATTTCTCATCTTTCATGTGCAGTAGGAACATGACATGTATTTTGATGGAAATACAACTGTGACCACAGTCTGTATTTGTATCATGTCGCCTTGGAGGTCTAATTGTGGATTGGCAGCCCAGAGTGCTAGATGGAGTAGAAACATGCAGCAGAAGAAATACTCTGTGTCTCAGAGAGTCTAGGTGTTGCAGAAGAGATGGTAGATAGATATAAACAGAAAGGTGGAAGGCTGTGGAAATCCAGGACAATGTTGCCAAGCACGATGGGCAGCCTGGCACACTGCTCTCGTCTCTCAAGTTTAGCCAAGAACATTGCTGGTGCAGTAGTCACTAATGAAGATGTGGGATTGGAAGGTTTTTTGAGAAAGGAGTCTGTGAAACTGGTCCTGGTGGGTATTTAAAAATGGTCCTATGGGGAAGTGTTATTTGACCTTGCTGCAAGGTCTGTAGGTTAGAAAGTTCTATAGGTATGGCATTTTCTTTTTCCAAGTTCTGTCCCTTTTAAAAATCTAAGAACTTTACACTGGGCAGAGTCAGTTGTTGCTGATCAAAAATAGAGTTTATATCAGAAAAGTATGTATAATCCTAAGCACAATTTTGAACTCAGATACTTGCATACCAAAAAGAACAGCATTGAAACTAGAAATGCACCAAAATGTTTCTGAGAGTCTTCACAAAAGCTTAGCTTAATCATTAAAATCTGAAACTGCAGTAAAACTTAAATGAAAAAAAAAAAATCACCATTTCTGCATTTTTTATTGTTCTACTACAGAAAATTGGCAGTAATAATTCACATCTGTCATTTCTCAGTTTTTAACCCCTTGGGCCTTGTTAATGGATTTTGGTCTAAGCAAAAGGACTTGGAGTAGATGTACATTAAGTTGCAACAGGCGTTTCAGCACAGTGGTCACACGTTTTGGTTGTATGTCGAAAGGGCAAATCATACCTGGTCTCCTTTCCTTTGCTTCCTCTTTTGGTGTGGGATACTTGCTATGCGAGTAGCTTGCATTTGTTCTCAGTGCTACTCTTTTGCCCAGGATTGACGATTTTCACCTTGGAGACCGGGGTTAGACTGTCTCCCTGCTTGCTGTACTCATAGCTAATGTGTAGGCAAAAGTCACTGTTGCAGTGCCAGTGGGTAAAACTTTCAAGGGCACAGCAGTACTCCAAGTCTGTAAGTCCTAGTTTTGGAAGGACCTCTGACTCTTTGGAGTTTATTAGCTGGGCTGTGGTCACAATGTAGGTACTCACACCTACCACCACTGTATTTGAAGCCAGGCAGTGGCAGCAAGGACACCAGCAACATGTGCAAAGTGAAGCCCTGGCAGTCAGTAGGGTGGGTACACCAAAGTGAAGGTTGTGTGAACGGGTCCTGGGCCATTGGCATCCTCATCCCTCAGACGCATAATACTTCCAAGGTGGGTTGCAGTGGAGCCAACCTCTGTCACTACTGAGGAGACCCCTTGAAGAGACATCTCAGCTTATATTCAAGACTGCAGTAGAAAATAAAATCAAACAGATCCCTTTTTTAAAATATATTCCACAAACTTGCTCCAGCCTTTCCTTTTTGACCCTTCATGTTCAATTCGCTTGAGTGGTATTGCTTTTGGGTCCTATCATAATACTTCTGTGGTGTTTTTTTCTTTTTTTCCCCAGTAGTTTCTGCTCATGGGACTCATTATTTCACTGACAAGCCATTTCCTCTCAAAAATGTTAGTGAATCTTCTCTGTTTCTCATGAGCTGTGTATGGATGCCAGGTCCTGGGGTGAACGCTGTACAGGTATGGACCAGTAGGACGGCCCCATGCTGGTTGCTGTGCAGTGGCTGTAGCTCCACCATAAAACCAACTCTGGGCTCAAAGGTGATTAAGAAATGAGAAGGCCTGTTTCTACATCAGAGCACCAAATGCTGCTAATGTAAAATGAAAGTAGAAGCGAAAAGAAACAAGCCATGTAAGTATGGGAATATAGTTAATTTATTATGGCAGGTCTATAGCTTGGCTCTAATCCCTCGTTTGGAAATCAAAACCAGACTGCTGGAACTCACCTGCCAGACTCAATCTGTTTCATAATTACCTGTGGGTTGTTATTTTTGTTTACCTTAATAACACTGTAAATACTGCTTCTGCCTTTGTTTATGACCTATTTAAGTGATGCAAAGATCTCGAAGAAATTCTGCTTTTAATAGCACCCCAGTGACTACCTTCTTTCACTTCCCAAAATAGAAGCCAATGGATCAGGCCTCCAGCATGAGCTATGTTAGAGAGGAAAGAGAATTTAATATGCTGCCAAGCCTGATGTTTATAATGATCTTCAATTTTTAGTTGCTGCAAGTGATTAGAAAACATGGGGGATTTTCATTTGAATACCAAGCCCATTTCTGTAAGGAAAGGTGCAGCAGTTAGATGAGTTACTGGTAGAAGCTTGAAGTCTGATTATCACTGCCCCTTTCTAAATAGCTGAGGTTGGGAGAAGGGACAAAGGGCTCTTTCTCTCCCTGGCAGTCCTGCAAAAAGGAGATGGGTGAAATAGGAGCAAACTAGTTCACACATAGTAGAAGTGCCTGAGTTAGGCCCCCTGTATGTATGTGCTTAAAGGTTAAAATTGGTGCCATCTCCTCCCACAACATACTCTGGATCCCAGGATGATTTTATCACTCTTCAGAGAGCCAAATTCATTCCTGTCCTGGGCTCAGAGCTGCATTTCACTCTACTTCAGTGTCTAGGTAGTGACATAGCAGAAAGAAATACACTGCCTTGCCCAGTACTTGGTTTTAGGCGATGCTCGCATCCTCCTGCTCTATTTTTTTACTTGAATACCTTTGACAGCCAACAGGATTTTCATGTATTAAAGAGGCTTCCTGTTGTGACCAAGGAGATCTGCAAGATCACGTAATTGCCCCAAACCGATCTTGATGCCCTCTAGCAATGATGTGATGAAATGAACCTGTTTACAGGGGAGGAAAGGTGACTTTGGAGACGCTTGAGCTACAGGTGACTTGAGAACAATTCAGGTTATAGCAAGTAAAAAAGAAGCATTTACGTACAAGGAACATTGTGAAACTTCTCATCATAGCTGCTTTTGTATCTATGTTGGATGAGGTAATTACGAGCCTAACCCAAAAAGCTTTGCGTGCTAAAATAGACCTCTTCCCTTTGGAAAATCTTACTGAAATGCTACCATCTGTAAACAAAGTAAAATAACTCAAATTGTAGCTCTGAGAGCCTGTTATCTTGGGATTTGGTCACTTCAGGTCACACAAAGATCTAGTTTACCTCTTGGTTAAGGTGACGTAACCATCACTATAGTATCTAAGTGCCTTCCAAGTAAAACAATACTATTAAGCTAATAATAAGTTTTTATAGGATCTCTACCACTTCTCTGTTTTAGGGGGTGGTGGTGTTAAACCAGACATTTTCCTGAGAGAATCGGATAGCTGGAATGATTTCTTTTGTCCTATTTAAAAGTTGTGTTTTCTGAAGGTGCACTTTTCTTGAGTATTACTTTGCAAAAAAATGTAGCAGTTGCTGTTTATGAAAATAAGAGGGAGCTGAAGAGCCCTTAATGTTTTGTAATAGCAGAACACGTTTCTGAGTGACCAGATTAAGGCTGGGTTTCAGAGTCTGATTTTGAAATCATTACCTTTACAATTTCATATACTTTTAAAGCTATCATGCCTGAAAAGTAGTTAACATCTCAATGGTACTTTTGTAACATACAAAACTCCCAGTTTCAGTTCAGTGCCTAACTGGTGTATTTTTCTCATAAAGAAACAAAATCGCACTTGGAAACTGCACTGTCAATCTCTGCATAGAGAAAGTAATAGGAATTTCCACCAGTGTTAACTGGAATGAAAGATTCTTTAAAGCCAAAGGGAAAACTGTACTGTCTAACTTTTTAATGGGTTGTACCAATTCATGTTTTTGAAGTCTGGCCATCTTGTTCTATGTTTTTTACTCTGTAGCTAAGCTCCTTTAATTCGGACTTTGGAATCAGCAAGGATATAATCAATTTTATTAGTTTCTCAATTTAAAAAGCTTATAAAGATTATATTTGAACATGCAGTTGAAAATCATAATTGACTTTTTCCTTTACATCTACATCAAATTCAAGAATGCCATCATTAATGTGTGAAGTTTTACAGAGGAGTGATAGTTGAAAACATATGAATTGTAGCACTTGTAGACGACTGGTATCCTTTCTTGCAGTCTTATCTGGCAACCTATCAGAAATGAATGTTGTAAATTGCTATTTTATGTATGGATCTGTTAGGAATCGTGACTCCTAAAACAGATCTACTAAGAAAAAAGAACAATTAACATACAGGATTATTATTTACTGCTGGTGGAAAGGTTGACGTCAATAAAAAGGGAACTGTAGGGAAATAAACATATATATGCATGATCAAAATTCATTAAAAATAGAATCAATTTCTTTCAATTCTAATTATCTTCACTGTGTCTCTTACCGCTGGCAGATATTCAGAGTGTTGGAAGCTGTAACAATAGAGATTTTCACTTCTTAAGAGGAGTGATAAATCTGAAATCAACAACTGTTAGTATGATTGGTAGGTTGCTGGAAGAAAATGCTTTTTGTGTAGCATCTTGTCCAAGATTCAATCAGGCTTCAAACCAAAGCATTCCAGTCAGACAGTTCTCATGGATTTGCAATAATGAGCAAGATGAGGTGGGTGGGGAAATATTTAGCAGTGTCTCTAAGGGTCTTGAACTTCACGTTCCTTTGCATAGTTGATTTACTAATCTCAATTATTACAGCTGGGATTTTCAATAGATGGCTTCTTTGCCCATATAGAATCATAGAATTGTTTGGCTTGGAAGGGAACTCAAATATCATCTAGTTCCCACCCCGCTGCCATGGGCAGGGACACCTTCCACTAGACCAGGTTGCTCAAAGTCCCGTCCAACCTGGCCTTGAACACTTCTAGGGATTGGGCATCCACAGCTGCTCTGGGCAACCTGTGCCAGCACCTCACAACCAACATAGTAAAGAATTTCTTTCTTATATGTAATCTAAATCTCCCCTCTTTTAGTTTAAAGCCACTACCCCTTGTCCTATCACTATATACCCTTGTAAAAAGTCCCTCTCCAGTTTTCTTATAAGCCACCTTCAGGTACTGGAAGGCTGCAGTAAGGTCTCCCCAGAGCCTTCTCTTCTCTAGGCTGAGCAACCATAACTCTCTCAGCCTTTCTTCATATGAGAGTAGTTTCATCCCTCGGATCATTTTTGTGACCCTCCTCTGGACACTCTCCAACAGGTCCATGTCTTTCCTGTGCAGAGGGCTCCAGAGCTGGATGCAGTGCTCCAGGTGGGGTCTCACCAGGGCGGAGCAGAGGGTCAGAATTCCCTCCCTTGACCTGCTGGCCAAGCTGTGTTTGATGAAACCTGTGTTATAGTAGGCCGCCTGGTCTGCAAGAGCACACTACTGAGTCATATTGAGTTTCTCGTCAACGAGCACCCCCAAGTTCTTCTCCTCAGGGCTGCTCTCAATCCATTCTTTTCCCAGCCTGTATTTGTGCTTAGGATTGCCCTGACCCAGGTGCAGGACCTTGCACTTGGCTTTGTTGAACTTCGTGAGGTATGCACGGGCCCACCTCTCAATCCTGTCAAGGTCCCTCTGCATGGCATTCCTTCCCTCCAGCACGTCGACCACAACACACAGCTTGGTGTTGTTGGAAGACTTGCTGAGGGTGAACTCGATCCCATTGTCCATGTTGCTGACAAAGATGTTAAAGAGCGCTGGACCCCTGAGGAATGTCACTCTCCACTGTTCTCCGCTTGAACATTGAGCTGTTGACCGCAACTCTTTGAGTGTGACCATCAAGCTAAATCCTTGTTCAACAAGTGGTCTGCATACAGGTCCATATACAGTCCATGAAACATGTGGCAGGGCACGACTTGAAGCAGTAAGCTCTGCTTTTCCCACTTGATTACTTGTGTCAAGTTACAGATTGATGAAAGATGAACACACTCTCCTTAAACCATTCATGATGAGGGGACAGGCTCCGAAAAGATTCAGTCATTCTAGCTCAAATAACTTCAGGCCTTAGGGAGTACAGATGCGTGTACAGACGCACCAGCTAATGATCAAGGGCAAAGACGGATGCTTCAGCTCCCATGGTGTGAAAATTAAACTTGGGCACATTTCTGGAAGGTATGGTTTGAGCTAACAATAATGAAGAAAGAGTAATGAAAGCCCACAAATCTATGACTAACTGTGAAAGATATTGTTATTCTCCATGACTTGACACTGAAATAAAAGTAATCAAAGAACATATTCTTTTCAGCTAGTATTCAGTAGTTCCTCATAATTTGGATATGTCCATTTTGATACATGATTTTAGACTGATATTCTAAATGCAAAAATGAAACAAAAAACCAGCAAATGAAAAAAACAACCCAGATAAGGCGTGGTGGTTAATATCAAGATGCATTTTTGTATAAGTGTGGTGCTAATCATTTGCACAGGGCCCTCCTTCTGTTAAGAAACAGGACTTAGTGTCTGCCCTAGACAACTCGTTTTCTCGCTGGGTAACATGTAGTAGTATACCCTCCTGTTGCGTGGGTCATAGTCTTTTAAAATTATAGTTGCATATTTCTGTGATGAAGCAGCAAAATTTACTCAGAAATATGAAAAAATCTGGCAGCTCCTACATCCCAGGGAGAAAAAGGCAGGTTGCTGAAAAACAGCATGGAAAAGAAGGAAGAAACCTATCAGCCTTTACGTTTGTTATCCATATTCACTTATCCATAGCCACAAATTCTTCGTCAATTCATCTCTTGCCATTTAATTTATCTACTCACGCTCTAGGAAATGTGTTGCTACTGAGAACTCTGCAAAAAACATTGCCATTAAACATGAGTTAAAATAATTGTGTTGAAAAATCTTCCCATAAGACTGAAAATTTATGTTGTACAAGTATGTGGCAACAGAAAGTGAATATTAACTATTTTTTCTTTTCTTTTCTTTGGCTAGTACTGGATGTTCTGTTTAAATGCCTGAAGGGTCTAAAGCAGAGCATTAAAAGAACAGCTGTTTTATAAAGTCTTTAACTTGTGTTCTTGCTTCTTTGACAAGTATTTCATTCAAAATATTTGTTTATAGAAGACTGTGCAATATGAATATTCAAATATATAACAGCTTATCTTTTAGTAGAAAGGTCAGCCCAGCTGAAAAGTCTCCAGGAAAAGAGCAACTGATGTATGGTAAACTGATCTACATCCACTAAGGGCTTGCTAACTTTGCATACTGATTGTATTAAAATCATGAACCATGGTGCAAAATGAGAGTAATTCAGTTTAAGAGAAGAAAGCTGTTTTAGATTTACATGAGGATTAAACTCCAGTTTAATCTAGCAACCTAAGAATACTGTCTTTGCAACAGTTTCCTACTGATTTGCTGTTAAACCTTCGTGTTTCTAATGAAGTTTGTATTTTAAAATGTAAAATGCACAATTATTTAATGCATTTTAAGTCTCGCATGTGACAATGCCTTGGTGAATCAGAGCTTAGTAATTTTGTCTTCTTTACATATATTCTAGTCTGTTATTTTTGGGTCTTGAAGAAATGTTTAACTAAAAGGATTTTAGGAGAAAAAAAAGTGTGGAAATTTTTGTAAAGACACCAGTGTATTTATTTTTCTTTTTTAACAGGGGGAAAAAAACTGTATTTTGAAGACTTGTGCTTTGAGATGTAAGGAGCTCATCTGAACGACAAAGCACATCTTATGTCCAGGAGAGCGGAAGGGAAGGGAGAGGCTGGGACTCCTTAAGCTCTGCTGCATCTCACTGCTCTCAGGGAGCAGGAGACCTGTCAGAGCACACATGGAGATCGCCAGCACCCTGTGCCAAGGAAGCAAGATTAGCCCCACAAGGCCATTCCTGCCATTCTCCATCAAGTGCTAAGCATCGGTGAGAAAAAGCGGAGCTAAAAGCCATAGCACACTTCATCCCTGGCTTTACATCCCATGCAAACATTTCATTTAGCCAGCATTTTGGCTCTATAAAATAAACAAATCTGTACTGCAGAAATGTCAGTTAAATAACTTTAAGTGCTTTTAGTGGGCTTCACAAGGGAGATGCTAGATTTGTATTGATTTACACCAGCTGATGAGCTGGCACAGCGTGTATTCTCTGCAGGTTTTATGAGATAATTAATGAATAATTCAAAATTACAATGCTTTGTATGGTGGTTGTGCCTCACAGAGGGAATGACTGCCATCATTGTGTTGAGAGAGATGTTTCAATGGCTCTTTACTTTGACTGTAAAATTCTGAAATGCTCCTTGGAAGAAATCCAAACAAACCCGAAGTACGGCAACTTCTGGTCAGATTCCCACCAAATTCCAGTATTCAGATCTGAAAGCTTTCAACATTTTTATGTGTCAAGGCAATTAATATTCCTTCATCAGCTCTTCAAGATGACACATGTAATGTCATCAGCATCAGGCATCCTCCTCCCCTTAGTTGCTGCTTTTCTCTTTAACTTTTCCAGCGCAGGCAACAGTCCACATGTTGAACTCTGGGATAGTAAAAGACTTACCTTGTTTAGATGGCTTGTTCCCTCTTTTTCCTAGCAGGATGAATGGAGACTTTTGGACAGAGCATATCCCTGGCCTTAGGCTGACCCCACCAAGGGACCAGATGTAAGACACTCCACTACCGCCGTGAACAGGTTTTGATACACCACTGAGCATCCCTGGAATTCTGTCTTCACCCCCAGAATTCACGCTCTGGCATAAATAATTTCTGACAGCAATTGTAATGCAAGTGAAATGATGGCGAGAGATGCCAGTTTGACAGATCTGGAGAGTTCCAGCCCGTGAGCCTCATTCTTCTGTTTTATGAGGACACGAAGCAGGAATTTGATCCCATCCCTATCTACAACATCTGCATACACAGACTTCTCTCCGAGCTGGAGAGATCTGCTCTGGAGCCAGCCAGATAGCTTTCAAGCAGGGTAAATATAGCCTTTGGAGGAAGTTTTCCTGTGTAGGAAAGCCAAGGTTGCCTCTTTACAACTGGTTTCCACAGTTCAAACACCAGTTTTCTCTGTTACATAAATTATTTTACTAGAACACTTTAATATCCAGTAATATTTTATGAAGTGAATCATGCAGCTGACAGAAGGTTTTTGTGTTAAAGAAGTCTACAGCTGTAAGGTTGAAGGCAATATCAATGGGTGATGTTTTCTGAAGCTCTGCCTTCTGGATTCTTTCTGCTATCCCTCCAAAATAGAACATAGGATTTAAGATGCGGCCTTGTCAGTTCTGAGAAGGGCTGGAACAATCCTCTTAATACAGCCCAGAATGATAATTATTTCTTCTGCGAAACACCATGTTTGACTCATCATGAGCTTGAGAGCTGCAGTAATTCTGAGATCTTTCCTGCTGAACTTTTGCCCAGCCACAAACATTCTCCACTTTGTATCTGTGCATTTCAGTTCTTCCGAACTGGAATTTATCTCACCTTACAAAAGCCACTCAAAAGCTGAACATTTTGTCTACGTAGTTCACTGGGCTTCATCTAGTTGCAATGAAGAGGCACAGGTGTCTCTAGAGGGCAACTCACCCCAAATGTCTGAGATACCTGGATTTCACATGAACTGTTGCAACTCGTCTTTCAAGGTTTTCATCCTGTTTGGACTATTCGCTTTCCCAAGATCACATTGAATTCTGAGATTGTAGCCCAAGTGCTTTTCAATATTTTCACCCTGGTGTCATGCATTGAGGATAAAAGATCCTATTTATAGTACCCATCTTTAAGTGGTCCCCATTATTGATAGGTATGTTTAGAGTAGGTTTTGCAATTAGCTGTAGAAGATCTTATGGGTGTTTTACCTAATCTTCACTTCCCTAGTTTGTTTATAAGAAGTAGTGCTGGTGTCAGAACATCTTGCAGGGACTGTTTCTGCAAACCCTATATCCAGGAAAGTGACAGTCGTGCCTGAAAAGGAAATTTGGTGGGCTTGATATGATTTCTTTTTGATACACCTACAGAATTATCCTTCTGATATTTTAATTATTTTCTCTATGTATTTCATTTATTTGAAAGAATGCCTGAAATGTAGACTCCCTGGTTTTCTAACTCCTGATTTTAAAGTATGGTGAGATTGACTTTTCTGAGATTCATATAGTCATCCATGAACGATCAGAAATAATCATGACTGTTTCAGATTGCTCTAGCTATGTTCTTAACTCGATTGTATGAAACTTTTCATTCTTTAAACATTTTTCCCCTTTTCAATCTCTCAATTTTTTTAAAAAATGTAAGCATCTAATTAAATGGTTAATGCTGATTTAATTAAAAATTATTGCAAGCAGTGAAACAGCTAACAGTTGTCTTCTGCCTTCTCTGTGGAATTTTCTTCTAGGTAAGTAGTGAATCTCTGTCTTGCTCTTATTTCTAATGTGTAGTGTTTTTTTTTTTTTTCCTAAGCTTCTGTGTCAGTATTCAGATCCTGCACAGTTTCTTGTGACCTTCCAGGGGTTGCTTAATTTTATTTTTCTCAAGCAGCATCCTGCAAACACAAAACACTTCCGTGACCAAACTTTAATTTCTTTGGGAACTATTCAGTTCACTACACGTGAAACACACTTTATCCAGGAAGAAGACAATATAAGTCTCTCTCTTTCTAAAGTATAACCTCTGTCATCCATCTTCTTCCTGATCTGCACCTTCCCCACCTCTATCCCACTACATATAACATATCCTCAGTTCTAGTAATTTCTTTACAGTACTCTAGAGCTAGTTGCTTGGTGCCTACAGCATGAATTAGGGCAAATTTAAAACTGAATGTAGAATTTTATAACCACTACAAAAACTCAAGTATATTTCAGTATAAAAATTATTATTCTGGTTTTGTTTCTGTGATAGTAGGGGACATCCTATTGCTAATTTTACTTCCATAACTGTCATTCTGGATTCTTCATGTCCACTAAATTATTATTGCAAGATATAAAATCTTCACATTAGACCCAACATTTTCAAAAAACCCGATAAACCCTACTGTGGAACACTGTACGCTTTGTAAAGCCTTTTTTGCCTATTGCTAAGGCTAGAGGATGCGTAATGCTGAACAGTTGTAAAACAAGTTAGTTTTACATACTCATTTCTGCAGAAATAATTCAGTCACTAGAGAATCATTCTCTTGGCAACCAAACAGTGCGGGTGAGTAAAGAGGTTTGGGAGTAGGGATAATCAGCCATGGCTACATCTGCACAGCAAGGACCAACAATAGTCTATCCCAGAGCATTGCATAATACAACAAAAGTCTCCCCCTTAACCTTGAATCTGTCTTTGAGCGAAGTCCATATTTAGTTCATTGCTCCCAAACACGGAAGTGTTAGTTTATGAAAAAAAAAAGGGTCAAGCTGAGTCCAGCCGACCCCTTGCTTGTTTCCCCTCCCACTCAACTTTATTTTTTAAAAAGGCTCAGCATGTTGCAAACAACTCATACGTGAAAGAAGTCTGGACATAATAGATAAGGGATGCAACGTGATCTTTGCTGTCATTTAATCTTCTGTTGTGCTTCCCATGAGACTAGATTCCAGCTACAATGCCATAATTAAAGAAAGAATTATGAAATAACCCCTTCCTCTGCTGGAATACTCCCTCTCTCCTCTAGGCTGCTCTTCTGAATATTGGTCAGACAGCACTAAATATCCATGAGAAACTTTGCCAGCATTTCTGACATTGGAGCTAGGATTTTATTTTCTGCTGTGTTAAACAGGTTGTTTGCTTATCATTTATGACTCTATTGTCCTGTTCTTTACTCCATCTTTGTGTCTTTTTCCAGGGATGCAAAGGGAATGGAGATCGGGGAGCTTCTTGAAGGAGTGCACCCTTCTTTGTTAGGTGGAATTCTTGATGTCACCAATTCCTGGGTCTCCTGTCTTCATAGCATGTGCCCACAGGAAGCTTGAGTTGTCTTGTGCTCGTTAGGGCAAGCTAGGCAGATCATTACATAGCCAAATATTTCTCCTGATGCAGAGCAGATGTTAGGGCTGCTTTATTTCTTGCCTGATTAAAATATTTTTTTGTAGGACCAGAGGACCAAGGGCATAGCCTCAAGTCACATCCTCTCATCTTACATTTCATGCTGCACCCAGATATCTTGTCCCACCTCTCAAAAGGGATTACCACTTTTATGCCAGAGGGCGGCAACCCTGTGTCATACTGAACATCTTTGACCTCTACTAAAACCAAGTAAAGAGAGGCTGTAAATGAGCAATATCTCAGGAGACAATGACAGCTGTTGTTTTGTTTTGTTTATTATGGTTATTATCACCATAGTAAAAGAGAAGGCAACATCCGTAGGGATTTTCCATGTATATAAAGTGAATTAACAAACAATGTAAATATACCAACATGTGGTGAATGCAATGATGACCTGTAATGGAAAACTGTCAAGCTCTGGAGGTTTGGTCTGTATCAATTCTTTGCACCATTGGTAGCTTTGAGGTCCAGTAGATGCAATATCCTGTCTGTATGTATCCAGTAGGATATAAAGATATAGGATAATTGTTCAAATATAGGATATCACATCCTTTGGGTGGATCGTACTTATGTGCCTATGTATCTAAATCCACTTTCCTGATCTAAGAAGAGACGATTGCTTTGTCTATGGTATTGGGAATGGAGCAGTCTGAACCTTTAAAACACAACAGAGAGAAGAGACTCCTGTAAAAACCACAGAATTATTGAAAAATTTTGCTATGCATGGTACAGAAAGTAACACGTGCTTAATATTCCTGCAAGAAAAAATTACAAATCTGCTTTGATATAATACAGAGAGCCACAAAATTTGAAATTAAGGCTGCTTCATTTAATTCTATTTTTATGTGATTAAACTTTGTTTTAACTAAAAACTTTTCATTTCTAAAAATAAATAAATGGAACTAGAAGATTTTTTTTTTTTTACAAACCTTTTCTCTCCTTTCTTTGCCAAATCACATATAACAGCTGCAGACTTTATAACATTATCTAAATGTTCAGACTGGCTATAAAAGATTAAATATAAAATTCTAGTGCATTGAACAACTGGTATAAAGAGCAACAAAATTGAATTGACTAAAGGCTGTTCATTTAATCTACCTTTGATAATTGCAACCTTCATCAGGGAAGAGAAAGCATCTGTTTCCTTGCAAGGTGCTGTGGTGGTGGTAGTAGTTCTGGAGAAAAAGTACAATGCAAGCAAAATTCCCTCTGGAGACATCTGGCTTGAGAAGAAGACAAAACTATAATTTTACTTTAGCTCATGGCTCCCCCTTAAGTAGGTTGGGAGTTGGGGATTTCTTTAAGAAAAGAAAACCTGGAGACCATTTACTGGTTTGTTCCAGCTCTGCAGTCCCACCGGACTCGGTTCTGTGCCAACATCATAACAGATAAGACAGTGGAAACGGAGAGCCAAGAGTGAATGAGCTCGCAGCTTGGGGATACTGCGCTATAGAAGATACATTTTGCAACACGCACTGCTCTGCCCTTCTTGCATCTATGCTACATTTAACAGCACATGATCTGTTTTCAAGATAGTTTCCTTCTGGAAGTCATTCTTGCAGCCTGGTCCTGGGAGGTGTTAAGAGCCTTGAACTTTCACTGACGTCAGCGGGCTGAGCACGCGGCACCTGGGTGGGGGCCCGCTGCCCTCCCTGGTCTCCAACCCAGCTGCTCCGGGGACATCCAGGAGCTACGGGGACTTGCAGGAGCTGCTTCATACTTACACCTGCCATACCTGCCTCTAAACGTTGCTGCTCTCTGCTTATGGTTGCAAACCATTTTATATCACAACTGCTGAGTCCTGCAATTGTTATTTATCTGTGGCTCCAGCAAATGCTATTTATCATTAAAATCCAGACAGGCTGCCACTTGTGGCACTTAGATGCAGTTGCTGGGCTTACTGGAGTCTCCCATGGGTGAGCTATTGCACGTGCCATCAGTGCTGTGCATCTAGTACAGCAAGGGGATGAAACGGAATTTTTATGCTGTCTTGCACCAATTGCTATAGTAACTGAAGGATAGCGACATTCATTTTCAATGCTTGCTTCATGCCTTGCTGCCTGCTCTTGCTTCAGCATCTCCATGTTCCTTGTTTCTCTTCAGTCCCTAAGCCTTGTGCTTAGGGCTTGAAGACATAAACGAGTGGGCATGGCATTGTTAACATCTGTTGGGAAGGCAAAAAGCAGTTCCTCCGTGAGAAGCTCCAAATAAGCAGAGATGCCCCCAAGGGAAGGAACAAGTTTCCAGCATCTTCTGGGAAAGTGAAAAGTTCACTGGATAGCCAAGGCCTTATTTGCATTGCTTTTACATAACAGTCTGGAACTTTTTTTTTATTTAGTGTGATTGTATTGACAGCATATATGAATGTAACTTTTCAAAATGCCTGGGCAAGAGAGCCTGTGGTAGGGTGAGGGACTCTCACAAAAGACACAGAAGGAGGGTGGGAGGGAAGAAGGCACAAGAAGATGCTCCCCTTAGTGGAAAGCTGTGAGTGGGTGTGTCACTGTGCTACAGGCCCCAGTTGTATTGCCCAGGTGCTGCCAAAGCGTCAGAGGGGAGAAGAGGTGGCATGAGGCTGATTCCGGAGGAGGCCTGTTCAGGAGCCGTGGCATGAACCTCCCTATGCAACCAGTATAGGGGGACTTTTAGTCTCTGGTGAAATTATTGCCATCTGTTCTTATTCCTGACTGGGTGTGTTGAGCTACATCCCTGTCTGAAAAGCTGCTAAACCTTCAGCAGCCAAGAGATGGCAGGAAATGGAGCTGCCCTGTTTTCTGGGTCCTTGCTTGCGTCTCCTGTCTGGTGATTTCAGCTAGGCTCCGTAGTAAGAGTCATGGAAATTGCATGTCCCTGAATGCCTCCAAGCTTGGACACTGAGCTGGAAGTGGTACAACAAGGAAGGTATAATCATGACTTCCTCAGTAGCCAGTCCTAGCTACAGGAGAAGTAAAGTCTCGGAGAGGTTGCCAGAGCATCCTGAAAGATGAGAGTTCTTTCAACTGTTAATTATTCAGCTTTTCCAAGCTAGTGTTATGCTTCTCTTCGTTGGCCTGATCCCATAAGAAAGTCCTGTTTGTTTAAAAATATTACTTGTGAGTGGGGAAGCATTGCTCTTTCTCGAATATCCAGATGGTGCAGTTTAGGTCATGTTGACCAGATGCAGATTCCAGGAGTAGCAAAGACCCGAGCAGTGAATCCACATGTTCCAGCCCATCAGCTGAATGGGGACTTATAAGCTGGAGTCTGGAAGCAGTTTAATCATGTGCACTTGGGGTTGCATTTGAGCTATTTAATCTCTCTGTTAGACCTGCATTTCTTGGGCTCAGTACTGCACAAATGGGAATATGCTGCACCTGGAGCAAAAATAGTTTATGTCTGGTGAGATGGTGTGCCGCTTCACTACCCACCTGCCTGCTCATGATTCTGGCATAGGCATGAATAGAACCTGTTGAGTCTACCTAGTTCTGCTGCTGCCCTTCATTTCCTAGATTTCTGGGGATGCAGCGGGATCAGTTGATATTAAAGACATCTTCAGCAGATAACTTCTGTTGATCATGGACTTTTTTCCTTTTTTTATCTGACAGCAGTCTTAAGACTGCAGAAGTTTTAAGACCTATTTTACATCCTATTTCGCCTCTTTCTTCTCTACTCAGTGTTCAGCACCTTGCTTCATCTCATCTTCTTACTCTGTCCACTTTCCCTTCAAATATTCTTTCCCTCTCCCCTCCCACCTAAATAAATAAGTTTTGATACCGACAATTCAAGCACTGGGCCTCTTTTTGCAGTTAATGTGAAGGAAAATGGCACTTTTAGAGTGTGATTCATCATACCTACCTTTAGCTGTTCTCATTAGGATGAGACTAGTTGTGCCCTAGAACTATGTGTATTTTCTCAGGTGAATCCCAACCCTGCTGCCTAATTCTGCCTCCTCTGCCTTCACTGGGACTCTGCATTTCTGGATATCAACTTCTCCATCTCTCTCACTATTGCATAACCTCCTGAATCTGTTTTCTTCCAACACTATCTGCTTCTCCAACCTTCTCTGCAGTCTACCTATAGCCCTTAGTTCGTTCTTACTTTTCCATTTTCCTCTGCACGTAACTCTTCGTGTAACTACTCTATTAACTTCTGCATCACAGGCTGCTTTCTAACCATACTGCCCTGACTCAGGAGGTCTGTCTACTGTCCAGAGCCCTTGCGTGCCCTCTTCTGCTCTTTAAACACTCCATTCTTCAAAGCTCTTTCCTTGAGGAAGTCTTGAACATCTGAACTGTTTTTCAACTTTCTGCAACTTTTTGCTGTTGTTGATAGCCTCCCTTGATATATACTCCTCCTTGTTTTCCATTGCTTTCCTCTTGTTTCTCTTCCACTTTCACAGCTCTTCTTCTCTTGAATCCCTATTTCTTTTGGAATTCCTCAGAAGATGTCATCAAATTCTTACCTTCCCCTGGCTCTTTTTCTTTCTCCTTTCATTTGACCCCAGAGATGTAGCAAAACACTCTATTGTTAGAGCTTCCAAAGTGTCTCTGTGTTGAGGCTCCGTGTCCTGTGATCCAATCTGTCATCTCATTTCCCTCTACTATCTTAGTCAGGGTGTTGGCGATCACCTTAAACACAACTTTCTGTCTCAAACTTCACTTTGTTGCCACTGACAACAGCTCACATCCCTTTCTCCACTCAGCTCTCGCTTCCATGTTTCAGCTGAGCTTTACTGCTTTTCCCTCCACAATATTTGCCAAATCTACTCCCCAGTCAGTGTATTAACAGTGCACTGTGTTAATGAGATATATTAGCTGTCATGATGAAATATGTCAGTTAACTGATGATGTAGAAAACATAATATATGGAAAGATGATAGTAGCTAAATGCACTAACACAGATCCCAAAAGATTTCTCTATACCTATGGAAGAAAACCGCTTACCCAGTGCTGAATGTACCCACCCAAGTGGATGCAATTAGTTAATTCACTTACATCTGTAAGAAACATTCACATTTTTACAGAGTTAAAGCCTACTCTGTGCTGCTTATATCTTAGACTTGGATATTCTCAGCAATATTTATGCTGAATGAGTCACTGAAACAGAAACTGAATTTCAGATGGAGTTTGGGAGTCTGTAATTTTTCAAGGATTTGTCTTATGAACCTGCTGACAACTTTAGCTGTTATTCTTCTTCAGCATCCCTCAGCAAAACCCACATGGAATTTCCTGGGATGATATGCATCACACACCTCTCTCTGCTTAAGACTGAAGTCTGTGGCAGGCAGTACAGATGTAATTTTCTTAAATTAATGGCGAAAGAATCCATACATAATTCACAGTCTGAAACCCGAAAACATGCAGGTCTAAAATGGTACTCTTTACTGCAAAAAGAAACAGTTTTATGGTCCAAAGTTGCTCCAATCCTGGACAAAGCTATTTTTTTTTTTCCCCAGTCATTTCATTTTGTCTCTTTAGTTAATTATTTCTGTTATTTTCCTTTCTGTGCTCTTGTGTTTCTCCAGAACTGAACTCAATGATACTTTGCTCATTTTAAAAAGGTGAACGATCACTTTTGCTTGCATATGATGACCAAGCAGGCAGATTTCACCTGAACTCAGATCTCAGGTCAGTTTTGAATGTAACATATTTGGATTATTATTAGCAGCACTGTCAGATTCTCCAGAAATGGGAGTGGGAAGACAGAAAGAGTCTCATGACCTTCAAGTGGACCCCAGCATATCCATAGTCCATCACTCTCTGTGGCCCCCAGTTGCACAATAACACATCCTGCAGCAGCACCAGGTGGAAAATTAAATTTACAGACCTCTCAGAACATCAGATAAGTTTATGTTCAGGTTTCTGAATTGAACATAGATTCTAGGAGCTCTTATTCTATCTGAACCCTTTTCACCCGGCCTTGAAATAACGCTGGGTTTTGTTTTGCTTGAGAAGGAAAAAATTCTTAGCATGTGAGTGACTCAGAAGAAAACCTGTTTGTTTTCTGCAATAAATTACGATGAATCATTGGTGGCTTACCACATTAATTTTGCTGCACATGAGATGTGTTGTGCAGTTAGATTTGATAAGTCTTACTACCTCGAGGCCTGATCCTGCAGCCCTTGCTTGCAGCAGTGCCTGTAGAGGAGCCATCTGCAGAGGAGATGTCTGACTGAAGTGCCAGGGAGACAAAGCCAGCAGGTTCATTTCTATGCTATAGGACAGGGATGCTGAATTTGTCCCTCCAGGCAAAACAATTTTCAATTAATAGCACAATCTGACAGCTTAAAGAAAGGCATGGCTGGAAATAAGAATATATTTCAGAAACTGGAATAAACTAACATCCTGGTGCTCCTCCCTAAGGGAGAGGAGACTGAGAACAAATAGACTAAGAAAGCCTATACGTTTCAGGATCAGTAATCCAGTTGTAATTAGCTGGTCGCAGAGAGGCTTTCTGGCCATCCTTCAGCTTGGCGGCTGTACACGGCTACCCGGGATCACCATAAGCCACCTATTCTTCCTTCTGGGGTCACACCTGTGGCTGTTAACTTTAGATGCTTCCTCTTCATTTTAAGAAAGGCTGTTTAAAATGCTCGTACTTTGATATACTGTAGGGAACAGGCCTATATTGGCAAAAGATGGACCAGATGACTTCATAGTCCCTTTCTATCACAAATTCCTATTCTTCTCTGTGTTTTCCTGTTAACCCTGACAATGCCCAACTGTGTGATACAAGCAGCAGCCCACAAAGCAACCAGTAGTACAGGCTTGACACTTGTATATCATATACAAGAAAATCTCAGAGCCTTTTGTTTCCTAACTAATCAAAATAAAATAAAAGAGTAGTCTGTTTGGAAAATAAATGTCATATGTGTTTTGATATAGTGGCAGATATTAAAAACTTCCAGTAGGCAGGAATCCTGGCATGCAGATTTAGTGAAGTCAGGCAATGGGCAAATTAAGTTGGATGAACAAAGAATCCAACCATGTTGTGATTCATCCCTTGAAGTGAAACTCAGGGCATTTAGAAAAACGCAGTCTAGACATTTGTTACACTTTGTACTTCTTTGGTGACTAACGAGGCCCAAAACATTGAAAGAACAGCTTTGATAATTCTGATGCTGTGTTTGCTTACAAAGGAAACTTCATGAGAAAAGTTCTTGTAGACAGGTCAGGGGGAGAATCCATGCTCTGGGGTGCTTAACATAATTAAATTGATGACTTTTGGATTCAGGCATTTCTTCAGTAATGAGAATGATGAAGCTGATGAAGGATAAACAGAGCAGAATATTTTTTCAAGCAACCTGATAAATGGAAAAGCAATTTTATACTGTTAAAATAATGATAATAAAGAGGATGAAAATCATTGGTATCTGGTTGCTAATCATTATGCCATATGCTAGCAAACCTTCAGAATTTATACATTTGCTTCAAAATGTTTTACCTGGATAAATATATTTAAAGGTTTAATGTACAAGATTTAGTGCCCTACAAATCTTCACAGCAGCTGACAGCTTCCTTGCTGTTCAAAGAGATGAGCTTGGAAGATGGAAAATAGAGGTCTCCCTAGGGAGAGCAGATGGGGTGAGAATGATGAGGGAAAGGGATTTATCATGAGATGATTTGAGCTGAGATTTAGAGTGAAAATTACCAAACAAGATAGGGACTTACAGATGTCACTTCCACAAACCAGGACAATCAATAAGGACTTAAACACCAGATTCTATCAAGAAGGAAGGAAAACTGATATCTTCACTGTGGAAAAGTGCTCTGGAATTTAATTTGCTTTACCATACATACAATCGTCGTTTGTCTGGGAATTGTGTGAGGGGCTGGATGGGAGGAGGCAAGGAACTGCAATGTGCTGAGAAACCTGGAAAAGTAAGAGTACAAGCTCTGTGTCCTTCAGAAAAACTCATCCAAAGAGGAGCTGAAACACAGAACACTCCTCAGATCACTTTTTGCTCTTTCCTTAGGGCTGTGTTTTGGGCTCAGGGAACATCTCTGTATATGCTAGCAATCAAGCAGTCACAGCTACAGTGCTGGTTTCTCTCATGGTTAATCTCCTTCCTTGCCCCCAACTCTAGCCCTACAGTGAAGTCATTATGCTAAACTTCTGACACCCCGATGACTTCCATAGCAACAGAGCACGATGTCCTAAACACAGGATTAGGCGCTTAAGCAGACCCTGCGTGAAAGAAGAAATCAAGTGGTGAGGGCGAAGGTTGTCAGCCGGACACGCGCGGCACACCTGCCCACCCGCTCCGCCGAGGAAGGAGCAAAGCCGCGGTAGTAAAAGACAGCGAACTGAGAGCCAAGCTGGTGATTCAGTTTGTGACACTCCAGGGAGGCATTGCTGGAGCCCTGTTATGCTTCACCACTGAAGGCAATTTTTGCCTGGCTTCCTTCTGCCAAAATGCTGCATACTTGAGCTGTCTGTGCTATCCCTTGGTAGGCTAGGCTTGAGCACTGACAAACACAGCACCATAGCTAAGCAGGCCTATAATGCTTCCTGTACTCAATGCACTTCAGCCAAATTCATGGTTCGTTGTAACCTAAGATGGTCATACAGTAATGCAGACCCCCTTGAACTCACGTTCCCTTATGCAGTTAGATTTCCTGAAGATAAAGCCCTGTTGACATGGGAAAGTTTTACTGGTTATATAGACAAAGTTAAGCTGCTGTAACCACACCCAGAATATCTTTGAGGGTGTGGAGACTCCTTTGGGTGTAAAAGTGACCTTTTCAGTTTAGCCTACACCTCTTCTTGTGCTAAACCAGACAATTCATATTGATACCATATTAAAGGAGTGCCCCTACTACCTGTGAATAGGCACCTTTACTGATTTGGTAACATTAGGAGCCCAGATGGCCTGGAAGGTCTCTGGAGGAAGGTGGGTTCATCTGGAAGGTGGCTGTGAGTTTCAAAGTTATGAGCCGAGTCACTGTCGCCAAACTGATGTGCTCCAAATTTATCACCATTGTCTACTACAGAATGCCTTTTTCCTTCAGCCATAAAATTAGTTTCTCTAGGCTAATTTAAACAGGAAATAAGTGGCATATCCAACAGGTAGTCCATCTTTTCTAACTGAACTAGCTAAATGTTAGTATCAGCTTAGGCTTAGCTGGTTCAGGAAGCTCTTTGTAGTCACATAGGGAGACCAGCATCCTCAGAGGACAATCAGTGCTGTAGTGGGGGTAGATTTTCTTAGGAAGAGCTGAAAACATATTCTTGACAAACAGGGTCTCTGTCTAGTATTACGTCTGCTCACAGGGAGGGGAGGTCAACTACTGAAAGCATGAAATCTGCCAGATCTTTTAAACTATAGACAAAAATATGGATTTTCTTCTGGCTGAACTCTTGGAAATCCGTGATGGTTTTTGGCTGAGAAGTTTCAAAAGAATATTTTGTTAAAGGCAGCTCAAAATTCTGTTTGAAGCAGCTTAAGTGGTTAAAGTTCAATAATTGTCTGAGTTACTGAAAACACTTATGGTGGGGAAACTGCTGGACAAACTTCATGAAAGTTGGTACTTTTGATAGTTGGTAACATAAACTTTTTGTAGCTGGAAAGAAGTGATTTCTGTGGTTTATAGACGTGGATACTCTTATTGTGCAGATAATCTGCCTGGAATCCCTGAGTTTCTGACCTCTGTCACACCTTGTGATAGTCTTGGTAAGTAGTCCACTGATTAGTGGTGTTTTTGTTGGACTTGATTTTGTGGATTGCTTTCTTTTTCTTGTACTATGCAGGCAGCTCAGTGGGATTCTGCAGCTTAACTAGTTTTCCTGTCCTGATCAGAAATCAAGGTTAGATCCAGTTAGCCTAACTTACACATCTAACTCGTCCCTGTATTTTATAAATCTAATGAAGTATCTCTCCCAATGTAGCCAACAGAAGAGGACAGGTGACTTTGAAGGTTTCCAGCAGAGACTCTGTCTAAGCAGTCAGACCTTTCCTCTCTGCAGCCCTTCAAAGACACCTGTGTTTCTCCTTCTGATTGTAAAGGGAATTTAAGCACTTAACTCCGTGTTACCAGGTGCCTAAAATTTAAGTGCCAAGTGAGTGCTTGAACAAAGCCGATACAATTCTGTTTCAGATTTATGGAGTTTAACACTGTACGAATGCATATATATGCATATATATACACATATATACATTTATGTATGCCGTTATCCAAGTTGGCATGCTTCTTTTGAGATCTTTATAAATATCAAAAGTTTTTATGGAAACCTGCCAGGTAACACTGGTTTTGTATTTCTGATTTCCATTTTGACACAGTTCACAAATGCTATGCCTCCCAGAAGCACTAGTTCTCTTACCTCTTATTAAGTTCACTGATTTGGCCTCACTGTGTCTGGTTTGCATTCTTTTTTAGCCATCAGAAATTTACTGCCAAAAAGTAGCACATTTCAAACTGCACAAGCTACAGAAGCAACAGTCGATGATTCATTGTTTGAGCTTTAACTTGAGTACTCAGCAAGAAAATACCATGCACGGATCTTTGTGGTAAGGGCAGCAGATGCGATGTTTTCTTTTTGTGCACAATTACTCATTGTAAATTGTAGATTTCAAGACTTGATTGCACTGTGAAAAGGTGTCTCCACCATTGTCCATGTAAGGTAAAGATGTACTGTAAAACCCACGCTTTATATTTAAACCACTCCCTTTGCCTGCCAGTGAACTGAAGCCAAGAAAAATAGTTGTGAATGTTTCATAAAGCCAAATGTTTTATGTGCAACTTTCTTCTGAAATTAAACTGCTACCTAAACTGGGTAACAAATATTAGTTCTAGCCAGCTATGGAAGAAAAACGAACTTGATTTCATCTTTTAAGCTCACCACAACAGTTTAAATGGTTCCTTCTGTCATTTGGAATGGAAAAAAACCATTTTAAGCTAGCGTATATTTATTCTGAAGCACTAAAAAAATCAGAAGTTATGAAAAAATAAAGAGAAGCTGTTCACAAAATGTAAACATGCAGTGTATATTTCACATGATTTTCTGTTGAGACCCATAACCTGAATTCCTCTGGCTAATTTTGGTAATTAAATATCCCATGACTTTCTTCATCTGATAGTGTCAGACTTGTGTATTCTGGCAGAAACCTACAAGTTGAACTCTTCCTAGTGTAAGAAGACACATCTCAAACTTCATTTTGGTTCACAGTTTATCCGAACACTAGCTACGTGTTTGGTTTTAAAGCACATAAATGGACCCATTGAAACCGATGTGCTGTGAGTTACACACTAGACAAATGACCAGATCTGACATTGACTGCGGCTGTGCAACTTGACAGAAGCTAATGGTACTGCTGAGATATAACTGAGGGCAGAATTTGGCCCTGGTCCCATGCTTGTCATAACTTACCATACTAAGCTGAATGTTAAAGGTTTTCTACAAGGAACTCCATGCAGAGCCCTGATGATTAATGGGATCTGGATACCGAAATTCCTGTGGGCTACAACAGAAAATTCATTCCTCTATTTTGATGGCTGCTCATTTTAATATAGGACTTTGATACTACATTGTGCCGACAACTGTGGAATAGTCTGGTTACTTATATTTATCATTTTGAACTTCTGGAGGGTTGTTGAAACTGTTATGGAAGCTGAGCATTGTGCACTATATGCAATTCCAAAGTACCCAGAATCATAAAACTCCTGTTTACTCCTTCCCATGAATTTTGACAGGTCCTGAGAGGTGTTTTTTAAGCTTCTGTAGAAAGCATTAGTAAAGTTGAAAGCAAGGTAACAAAGAATAATTCTGTTTAGGTGCATACCAGTACAGCCATGGCAGACAATAACATTTTCCTTTGGTAGCTTATGCAAAAACGTAACTGTGATCTATTATACAGGGAAAGGTAAAACCCAGCTAGTTCTTCTTCTTGTATGGGATGTTTTATTAAAGAAACCATGGCATTATCCCAGTGGGATATTTGAATCTATTCCAGACATGACGAGCTGCTAATTTGATGTCAGAACAACCCCAAAGGCTTCCTGTCAGATTGGGCTGGCAGAAGCAAGGGGGTGGGCAGGAAATCTTAATGAGATGAAGGCCATTTTTAGCTGCCATTTTTTCCATCTTCTACCTGTAAAATATTTCTTACAAAATTGTGAGGTGTGCTTCTCCAGTGCAGGACACTCGCTTGGTAGAAAAAAGGCCTGAGTATTGTTTAGCCTGCTCCATGGAGTGGTCCACCTAGAGCTAGCAGAGTGGTGATACTAAGAAATTTGGTCTTTGATCCTCAAACTCTGTGATTACATGTATAATCCCACTGATGACCCAACCACGTGTGGACAGTTAATGCTGCCTGAGCAAAGGGGAGGGAAGGAGAACAAGCTGGGTGTGGTGTGATTACAGCTGCTTCAAGAAGACACTGTTTGAATGGCACAGATGTCTCCTTCATGTCTTGCTCCAGCAGTCTTTTTTCTAGATTGCAGGGTGCATGGGAAAGTTCGTACCTTGCACCCCTGTGGAGAAGCAACAAAGTGCTGTAGTGCTTCTTCTGGTCACCTCCTTTTTCTGCTGTTACAGAAAAGATGGGAAAGGGGAAGGAGGAAGAAGAAGGCATTTTCAGACACAAGCCTCACTGAGATGAATGTTACAAAGCATGACAGTGGACACATCAGGCAAAAGCAAACATGGTTTGTACTGGTACAGCTTAGCAGAAGGAAGCTGCTCAGATACATTTTGAAAATGGTTGGGCTTTTTGTCTGTGCTGTGTGGTTTCATCGCACAACTACTGAGCATGGAGCTCAGGTGCAGACCAGCCTCTCCAACCTCTGACCCAGCAACTCCCTTTGAACGGAAGGGTTGGGGAGGTGAATATAGGTGAAAAGGAGAAGGCTCACATCTTCCCATAAAATCCAGAGCTTGTCAATACAAGAAGAGAATAAAAGATGCAAAACGTATTGGCAGATGTGCAACCCAAGTGAAAAATTGCTACATGACTGCCAGCTGAATTGCACTCTTTAACTTTGTCAGCCAGATTCTGTTCTCATAGGGTGAAAATCTGGACCAGCTCTCCTGACTCCAGTGAAGTATTTCAGAATTTATATCTTCTAAGTGCAGCTGAATTTGGCCTTCTCTTGTGCAGACTGGAGTTACGTTGTCACTCCACAAACTGAAGTATTATTAGCAGCAGTTGTCACATCTAATCAAACACAAAATTTAGCAGGATGAAGTGAGAAAAGTGCATGGTTCAGGAGATTTAAAGCCAAAATTCTGAACATTTTATCCAATCTCTATCCTGACAGCTAAGTAAAGAAGTTGGTATATACGTATATGTATTTAAGACTTTTTTACTGGTACTTTTGTGCTGTTAAGGGCATTTTACTTCTGAAATCACCAGCAGACACCTACCATCCTGAGACAAGTTCATTAAAAAAAACCTAAACCCAAACCCTCAACAATGATCTGTTATCTTCAAGGTGAACCATGTTAATTCAAAGACTAACTACATTCATTTACCAAGAGAGCAGAGACAATATTACATAATCTGTTTTCCAACGCAAATTCGAAGTTATGAATGCTCACAAGTGTTTAAAAGGAATCTAGGGCCCAAGAGCTGATCATATAAAGTATCTGATAGAAGAGCAGAACCATGTGTACACATAGGGAAAGAAATCTGGTTCAATAGGCTGTTCCTTATTGTCTGTTCATTACTGATTATTCACTCATCTTTATCTTTTAATTCCCCATATCAAATCTTTTCAATTCATCATCAGCTATGGAGATTGGCTGACATATGTTTGCCCAGTCCATTCTGGCATAAGGCAATATCGCACCTGGAGGTATTTCATGGAAAAATGACCTATCCAAAGTATTGTCAGTTATCCAAATGATATAGAGTCAGTAATCTTGAAGAACTGATTTTGAGGCATGGGTGTATTTTTTTCCCGTGTTTTAAAGATAAGGCTTGGAATAAAGCAGGAGGTATCAAAGAGGTGTATTAAGTGAGCATCCTGAATTCTCAGTGAGCAGCTTGAAAAAAGGGGCAAGTACAGTCTACTGCACTTGTTAATTTACTGTGGGACTATTTGGAAATTTATCTTAGAGTTCGATTACTGTTGTGAGACTGATTTGTTGAGAAGAAATTGTAAGTCTGTGTTACAAAGAGTGGCACAGGGATGTGAAGTGAGGCAGTGATCTCATGATCCTGTTGTTCTTTGAGAAAAAGTTGAAGTTTTGCAGTTCGTAGAGCAAAGAAACAAATATCCATGAAAGGAGGCTGGGAGTAAGACACTTTCAAACTAATATTTAATTCTTTAAGAGCTAATCGTAGTTGGAGACACTCAAGAAGGCAAACTGCAGAGTTGTGCTTATTTTTTTCCTGGGATATTTCAAAGTTCTCAAAGTTTCAGTTTCTTATGCATCTTTTAAAATGGCTGTATATGTGCAGTTGCAGCATTTTTGTGCATACTACCCCCTGCTTACGTGGTCCCACTGGTATTTGTGACTGAGGTTGTACAGCCTGACTCATGCCACATATGTTAAAAAAAGTCATGCTGCTGATTTCAGTGGCTTTTGAGAAGCCTTGAGGAATCAAATGAAATCTGCCTTTTCTCCGTTTCATTTCGTGCTGGTGCTTGAATGGCAGAAATGTGCAACAAGATAGTCCACTTGGCTGCACATTTTCTGAGTTTAAATGAGGTGGGTGAACATGACCTAGAGTGTGTTAGAATATCAACAGCTTGCAAACAGGCAGTCGCTGCGGGAAAAAAAATCTCATAGCGAACGAAAAAGCTTTTGCTGTAAAATTTTACCTGATAGTTCATTTTCTTTATCTTTTAAATGTCACAGAAAGATTAAGTATACGGGTAAGAGTGACAGGCTGGAGAGTTGGGCAGAGAGGAACCTGATGAGGTTCAACAAGGGCAAGTGCAGGATCCTGCACTTGGAAAGGAACAACCCCATGCACCAGTACAGGCTTGGGGCGGACCTGCTGGAGAGCAGCTCTGCGGAGAGGGACCTGGGAGTGCTGGTGGACTACAAATTAACCATGAGCCAGCAGTGTGCCCTGGCTGCCAAGAAGGCCAATGGGATCCTGGGGTGCATTACGAGGAGTGTGGTCAGCAGGTAGAGGGAGGATCTCCTTCCCCTCTACTCTGCCCTGGTGAGGCCCCATCTGGAGTACTGTGTCCAGTTCTGGGCTCCCCAGTTCAAGAAAGATGAGGAGCTACTGGAGAGAGTCCAGTGGAGGGCTACGAGGATGATGAGGGGACTGG
>Ga0065711_1031622_pt1 | contig 29192 bp, 21 predicted proteins | sample Hoacrofraction12_FD_59098 | JGI IMG/M metagenome (GOLD analysis project Ga0065711, IMG submission 59098) | Hoatzin crop microbial communities from Cojedes, Venezuela - Epithelial fraction 12 v2 (version 2) | ecosystem: Host-associated > Birds > Digestive system > Esophagus > Crop | place... | reverse complement strand
AGAGCTGGAGAAAGGAGAATAACACCCTTGATGGTTATTAAACATGGAAAGGCTCCAGATAAGTAAAACCCAAAAAGGAAAAAAACCCAACCAAAGCCAGCTGTAAGATAGAGTTGAACCAGTCTGAAAAATAACAGGTAACTTCTTCTTTCCCTCCTCCTTCATGAGAGTCAGGCAGAAGTTTAGATCTGAAAAAACAGGTGCCCGCAAACTGCTTTACTCACCTTTTTTTGTATTGTGAGATAATTTGGTTTAAATATTGAGGGTCAGACAGTGGAGGCAGAAGAGAGATGTAGGAAGACTACGCTGGCTATCTACAGGGATTATGTGAAGCGGCTTGGCTTTACCTTCTCCAGCCTCTGTGCCAGCCACAATACCCTGCTAAAGGTGAGCGTTGCCTTGGGAAAAATAGAAAGGGAAGATTTTCAGTCCTGGATTCACTCATAGTCAGTAGCAGCCCTGGGTAGCCAGAGCAGCTCACGGCTCATCACTTAGCTCTCTTGCAGAGTTATCTCAACTAGTGAACGTGCGAGAACTGCAGATGACCTTGTCCATGCTGGATTTTCAACCTTGCGTGCAAGCTAATGCAGTCAGAAACACCCTCACCTTTTTTTCATGTTGAGGATACACCCTTAGTAGTCATCCTCAACTCCACACACAGCAAGATCTCCTAAAGATAGATGCCTGAGATTACAGGGAGAGTTCTTGCAGGAGGTTCCCAGCATACCACACGTTGCAGAGGCTTTCCCCAGTTGCCAAAGAGGGCAGGGCAGCAAAGGGGTGGGAGAAGAAGTGTTCATTTATGAGCTAGTTTTAGGTTGTACTTGGTCTCTGCTTGGCACAAGTCCCTGTTGTAAGGAATGTGAAAAACTAAGATGCCAGGGCAGTGAGCAGGATGGGACATAAATCATCTGAGTCAGAGGACAGCGAATGCCACCAACAGCCTGGTACAGGTTTTCGCGGTCAGGTGGGTAGCCAGATGCGAGCATGGCACATAGTGAGCATTGTATGTTGTATATGAACCGTCAAGGTAAGGAGAAATAGGGAGAGTCTGTGCAAAGAGATCTTATGCAGAATAAGAAGCAGAAGTGAGGGGAAAGGAGGAAGGGGTAGGAAAGGCTGTTGGAAAAATGGGGGCAAGGCACAGAGTACACAAAGGCAGCCCACATTGCCCCATCGCCTAAAGGAACAGAGATCTTCAGTGCTGCCAGCCACAAACATTCAGGAATGTGAAACACATCAGGTTATGTCTGCGTGTGAGCAGCTGGGGGTTTGGGATTCTTGTTGGGCTTGGAGGCCACGCTGCTCCATCAGGTATGAACAGAGGGTGTTTCTCAGCAACACTCTGATTTCTTATAGCTGGGAATATTACAATAAATTAATAATCTAAAAATACTTTTGGTAAATCTGTCTGAGAATTGAAACATGCTTTTTTTTGCCAGGAGAGGACTGTGAATATTCACACCTACAGAGAAGAAATACACAGAGCAAATCTGCAAACAAGCCACACAGCTTCCACCTGGAGAATCTTTTTCTTCGTCTTGTCTTAGTCCAGCAGTTTTTATGCATTTATGCATATTGCCTGCTCTGAAGATCACATACATCCATACCTTCAGGCAGGAATTCAAACAGCTGAGAATTAACAGGGTTTCTTTACAAGCCTCAACAAACATGTGAAACAATTCACTACCATTCCTGCCATGGACTCTGTCTCTTCCTCACCCTCCCCTGGCATCCCAGGTAGGGAACTTGCAGAGATTGGAATCACCCTTCAGAAGCTGAAAAACCAGAAAAATCTGTGCAGGATTTTTCACAAGCCTGCTCAACATCATTCTGCCATCAGTCCAGTCTTCTTCCTCCTCCTTAGTTCAGGTGGATAAAGCTGGGTTTTTCTGGTTGCATTGTTGCATGCTTGGCACTTCTGCATAGATTCATCATTGCCCAGATCACTTGTTCATGACAGCTTTTATTTTTGTAAAACATAAATCATAATGTGCCATGTGAGGGAAAGGCTCAGGAAACAGAAGGCAAATTTGAAGAATCTAAACTTCATTGGCTCAAATTGCACTTATGCAATAGGTCAGTGGTATCATTTGCAACTGGTTGGAGCAGTTAATACTGCAACAGCCTGTTCAAAGTAGTCTCAGTTCCTCTTCTCCTGCAAAGTCCTGCAGCATTTTCTCTATGTTGAGTGCAGTGCTATAATCACAGCACATTTAGATGTAGCAGGAAGGAAGAGGCCTTTGGGTTAGCAGCAACAGACCAGAGGAGGAAAACAATATTTGAAATTACCTGCTTCTGTGGTCAAAAAGTTTTCTGCAGAAGGCATTGTAGTCTCTAGAAAGTCCCATTGCCAGTTGTTTCACATATTTGCAGTTACTTGAGTTTGAGAAATAACTTGAGCAAGAGACCTTCACACAGGTGTGCAGCTATCCACGAAGGCTGCCATGGCTGAGGAGCTGTCGGAGGGGTTTGGCCAAACAAGGACAGAGACTGTGTGCCTACTCTGTCCCTGCTCCCACATTGCTCTCCTCTCTGCTGTTGCAGTTGGCAGACATTTGCAGTTCACAGCAAGTAGCAAAGAACCCAGTCCTTGCTATTGCGGTCTAACTTAGGCAGACACTTATTTTTCTTTAGATTTTAGCTTTCAGCTTCATGCACACACACCCACACACCCCAATAATCAAAAAACAAACCCACACCTCTTCCATACACAGTCCCCATGGTCTATCCATGTCCTCGAGTCTCACAAAAAAAAGTGCTGAAGACTGATTTCCTTACGGAAATTGCTGAGAGTTCAGGCTCTCCAAGACAGTCACCACCCCACAGAACCAGTGGAGTGGCTGATCCATGGAGATTTTCCTTTTTGATGGCATGCTCATACAGCAAAACCCCACTATGTTGCAGGGACCTTTTTCTCCTTTAAGCTGTTCACGCTCATAGCTGCTTCTTTCTCTCCCCCAGGACCTAGTGAGGTACTAATCAGCTACAGAGTTTCTGTAGCACAGTGCATCGTGGTGCTTTGCATTCAGATCTTCAGGACCGAATCACAGCATTCGAAAGCCTGCCTCTGCTCTGCCCCCGATGTCCCAGATACAGACCTTTGTCATTTCCACTTCCCAAACACACAATCTTGAGCAAGAAAAAATTTCACTTCCACTTCTTTTTAATTAGCATTTTTGTGAATATACAAAACCAAAGAATTAAGGCAGCTGGCAAGTGTCAGGACCTGAACCAGTACACCTCTGGAAGAGGCTTCACCTTAAAAAATTCAGTACAGGAGCATATTTCACAGGACACAGGTAACTGCTGAAGCGTTCGCTAGGAAAGGCATCACACCAGTCTGGGCCAAGGTAAACAGCCTCTGTTGAACTGAATGAGAACTGTTGCTGCTGATGCAAGGACTGGATTTGGTTCAGTGAGCTCCTGGCTTGCATTTTGCACAAGAGTTACTCATTGCCCTTATTTGCCATTTGTCCTACGTGATCCGGGGATGTGGAAGGGGAGTACACAGGGGATGTGACCATATACATGCAGGTAGCTGAAGCAAGAAGCATAGTAATTTAGGGGTGTGGGACAGCCACTTTCGCAAAGCCAACTATAGCGCAGGACCTCTTCTGTTCTGCACAAATTCTAGCCCATATGTGTGTGAAATGTTGTGTGAAATACATAACAGCTTTCTGAAGGAGTCACTTGTTAGCAAGAGGAGGTTTCTGTGGACTGGCACTTCTGAAGGTAGGAGTGCATGCAGTAGTTTCATCAGTGACAGGAGGTAGGCTTGAATACAGGCAGCATATTGCTGAGGAGTGAGCTAGCCTTTTATTGGGCTTGACTAGCAACAGGCTTTTTATCTGTGACATGTATTTACTGCTGACACACTTAAGCTCTTAGAGAATCTGCCTTATTCTAAGGCAAGGGTTGACAGAGACCAGGAACAGAAAGTGAATGATAAAATATATTACAGAGGTCTGTAGTCTTCTCCCTTGCAGCATTTGTCTTTATTGGTCACAGGAGGTTACAGTTTTGCTCACCTAGCCCTTACCAGAGTCTTTAGCATTACGATGTACATTCAACCTAGTTTTAAAAAGAGATTTTTCTGGAGCAAGTGTACATGGACATTTTCCTTTCTGATGTCATCACAGAACTAATAAGATCACTTCTTATCTTATGCTCCAAGGATTTCTTGCACACTGAAAGAAGGATTGTGCCTCAGCCAGGAGGCATTAAGGCTGCTGAACAAGGGACAAAGAAGGGACAAGAAGATTCTTTCCTAGAGTCATTAGCTCTGTGTGTCAAGTTTTTGGAGGGGCAAAAGTATATATGGGAGAGGTAGTGGGATAACTTCAAATCTTCCATGGCACAAGGAAAACGGAGCAGGAGATGAACGAATGCAGTTTCACATGGTGTTTCTGGACAGCGTTGAGGACATCGGGCCTTCAGTATTCAATTCTGCTCCAGTAGAACATGGTACCAAGGAGGACGCAGAACTGGAACAACAAGACTACTAAGCTTCTCTGCTCCCCAATTCCTTCTCCCCACCTCTCCCCCAGCTCCATTTAGTCCCACTGTTAGGAGAGAGCAACAGAAATTCTTTACAAGTGAAGTCCATTCAGGTAGAGGAAGCTTAAAGCATTTTATCTGCACAGAAGCTTCACAGTGCAGTTGTAACTATTTACTGGATCACTCAGCTCACTGGGGATTATCTGTCACGAGGCTGCTGAACCCTGAGTACTTGAAACACTCATACAAAGTCTTCAAACTAGAAACTGAATAATCTATCATGATTACTGTTTAGATGATCCAATACCCTTCACAAAGGCCATCTAGCTCCTCGCCTGTAGAAGCCAGAATGGAGGGGATCTTGTAAATGCAGCTTTGTTAGTGGAACAGGCTACCGGCAGATTGGTGATGAATGAATAACTATAATGTACAGACATTTTCAGTGCGTCAGTCCTGTCATCTGCCTCCACCCAACTGGGTGTGTGATAGTAAGGAAGGAGAAGAGGAAATAAAGGCAGATATTAAGTACTCACAGTCCAGCAGAGGATGGCAAAACCAAACCAGGCAACGCCCCAGGCATGTGTGTTCATTGGCCCAGAAATAGCATCATAACAACCCTGCAAGACAACCGTGAATCAGTCAACATCAGCTTTGAGCTTGTACCACAAGGCGACAAGCTCATCCACGTCTGAGAGAGACTGAGGTGGTGTGCTCCTCTCCTATGGCAATTTAGATAGCTCACAGGGTCTCAAGAAGACAAGCCAGAGCTACACTGCTTACTGACAACTTGCAGATAGCTTACTGTTTCTAGCTCCAAATACAAAGTAGACTCACCTCGGACACTTCAAGCTCAACTTCCTGTGCCATCCACTCGCCAAATACACACATATAACCGAACACAGCTAACACAGAGTTGACCTCTAGAATCAAGAAGCTGCAGGCAAATTTGGAAGCTTGAATGCCTTCTAGAAATGCTTGCTGGTGCAGAAGTTGATGGTCCTGACCCAGCAATCTGTTTGAATAGGACAAGCTGGCCTACTGAAAAGTTCTGCCTTGAGGAGAATTGCTGACTCCCTCACTTGTATGGTATGCATTCATCTTTGGGCTAAGATTGATTTAGCTGCTGTCCATCTACATGTTGGAGATGTCACTTCTTACTGGTGGCATTGGGACAGTTTTCCTAATAGTTCTCTTTCCATCAGGAAAACCTCTATTAAAACCTATCCTGTGTTCAGCAACATGGCCAGGACCCTACAAGCATTGCTTCCCCTCCAAAATGCTTTTGAATGCCTGTAGCTTACAGTGGAGGAGCAAGGCTATTCTCTGTTTCTTTCCTTTCCAGCAAGGTGCTTATGACCAACATAGGTTAACTGGAAAAAGTGGAGAGGATCTTACATTGCTGTTATAGTAGCCAGGGACTCCAAGCTTGCAGCCATCGAGGTTGACAGGAGACCCTTGGGCATCCATGACACAGCAATTGTGTGGCCAAGGGAAGTCGGCATCGCTGTGCGTGGTGCGGAAGGCGGACATGTACTCCTGCCAGTCGGTGGGGCCCTGCACCCCGCAGCACTGGTTCTGCCAAGCGAGAGAAGGGAACGGTCTTTACAGGCCCAGGTCACAGCCCTGCACATGGCGGATTAGGCATTAACCACAAATTTATGGGAGAGATTTTTGAAGTGCCTGCCTTTGACAGTCTGCCATCTGATAAATGAGCAAAACAGGGAGTGTGGCAGGACTTTCTCTAGGGTTCAAGGCAGATGCCGTCCTCTTTATCAGGTCCCAAGGAGGACTTGAAATTCCAGGGCTGCAGAGCATTCAGTAATTAGTGAGAGTTTTCAGTGTTGTTATTACCTCAAGCATGAGTTTATCCCATGTCTTTGTGACCCCTTCAGTCATCCATTTGTCATTGTTATTTATGGGCTCTGACTTCCGATACATCTCCAGCATTTGCTTTAGGAAGAGATTCGGAGTGAGCTACAGAAAAAAACACAAAGAATGCAGGAACTATGTAAATAAGTGACCACGTAAAGCAAATGGGGTTGTTTGGGGTGGGTTTGTTTGCTTGTTTCAGTCCTGCTAGAGAACAGGAATCCCCCAGTTTTATGCACAGGAGACTGAAGAGCAGGATTTGAGGAGCAGGAGCAACAAAGACATACATCTTGAGCACGACTCTTCAGCAGGCCCTACCAGACGACAGATCACAGGAGATGTGTGAAAGCTATGGGTTACATCTGGTATGTTGCTTGGAACTGAAGCACCACAAGCTGTTTGCACCTCTGCCAATATCTCCAATAGCTCACGTAATCTTTCCTTCACTAATAACACTGCCTAGGGCAATGCTGAAGATTTGTCTCCTGCATGTATGATAGATTAATCAGTCTGTAGGTGAAAGACTAAGCACTGTATTGATGATTCATCTAACCCACGCTATTATTTCCTTAACTGCAAGGCTGTAAACATTTTAAAATGTTAAAAATAACAAAACTATTTTAAAAAGAACAAAGTTATTCCCTTAGTTGGAATAATGATGTTGGAGACTTTCTTTGTGGGAGCCTTATTCTAACTCAGCAGTAGTCCTTTGAGTTTCCACTGTACCACCATTCAGGCCATTTACACTGAACAGGACAGCCATGTGCCCTAGGACAGCAACATTTCCCAGCGTGGTTACAAGAACACACGAGGAAAGCAATACTCACAAAGTCTCGGTGCGTCGCTGCTGTGATGCAAGAAGCCATTTCAAATGCATAAGTGATCAGCATCAGAATAATATACTGTGGGAGAAAGACAACAGAGTTAGCTCTTGGAGAAACAGTTATGCAGTTCCTTCCAGTTATATATTTTTCAAGATTAAGCCCAAAACCCCACTCAAGACAAAGGAGGCCAGTCTGTCCCAGTCTTCTCAGTCCTCTCCATTCCCTTGAATATTCTTGTCACCCTTCCCTGTGCTTGTTTCAGTTTGCAATCTATTTTCTTGAAGGTCTACAACTGGAATTTGTTCTCCATCTCACAGGCAAGATTTCATCAGAACCTCATGGCATTAACACCACCCTGCCTCTGTAGAAAATACTTTGCCTGATATGTCCTAGAGTAACACTTGCCCTTTTCTTTGTTGCATCTTATTGGCAACTTACACTTGTTCCATTTCTCCTCCTTCCACTTTCACTTGCCAGCTATAAGCTTTTCAGCAAGAAGCTGCTCACTCCTAGCAGAAGAGCTTGTGCTTTCGGGAAACAGAAGGTGCCATTTCGGGTGTCGTTCAGATTCTCTTGAGTTTGCATTATCAGATACCCTTCAGCATTCCTACTTTGATCACCTCTCGTAGTCTATTTCACTGTTTCTCTTCCCTTTTCAGCACAACCACTTTAACCTTTCCCATATTCCCTTTGCAGTTCTTGTGCCTCTGTTTCTCCTCCCACATTCCATAATCTTCTCAGATTCCAGGCATTTGTTTTCTTCTTACCCCAGCTTCTGCACCTTGTAGCCTCTGTTCTCTCCCATATCACAGCCTTGGGTTTCAGCCAAGACACCAAAATGCCGACTTAAGGGAATACTCTTCCATCAGCTGTTTGCTGGCAAATTCCCTGGCACAAGAGTTCAGATCTCTAAGTGTCTGCTGTTTAAAACAGGCACCCTGCCATCCCATATTAATCCAAGAGAGAGCCAATTCCAGAGTTTTCAGTTCAACTCAGCTTTAATGCAAGCACCAATTAAGTTTCACCACCATCAAGCTGAAGGACTAAGTAAGAAATCATACAGAGGCTTGTTCACATCTCAACATTGTCCTTGGCTTATCCAAAGTTCTCTGTGTCCACCCCTGTAATTTCTGCCTGCTTCCTGATGTCTAATGTTCTTGATTGCACCCATATTTCGTATACTAACACATACTAATATCTTGCACAGAACTCATTACTTGTTAGCTCCTGAACTGAATCGTACATGACAACTGAAAGGCAGTAAGGGGTGGAGAGAAACAAGGATCTAAACTGCATCCCAGCTACATCTGATTGCACAAGTGCTTCTGCATCGCTTCAGGACAAGGTCAGGGCCAAGCCAGTCAGCTTAAACCTCCACTGTGGATATCACCATTAATTCCCTCATCCTGGTTCGGGAGCTTCTCATGCATGTGTGCTCACAGGAGTCACCTTGTGGGAGACCACAGCCATGGTCAAGAAGAACCTTTGCCTTCTCATGACTAAAAAAAGCTGTCTTTGCTCAGTGCGTGATTACCAAGGTGAACAGGGAAACTAAGCTGGCATTTTTTTTCGGTTTGGCAGCAATGGTTGGGCAAACTTTGCTATACTTACCACCAGCAGCAAGGTCCTTTTGGACTTAATGACTCCAATGATGCCAAGGATAGACAGAGCAAAGAGTGCAAAGCCAACAAAGATGCCAATCCAAGCAGCAGCATAGATGTCATCATTTTCTGTGGCTTCCAGCAGAGGGTAGAGACCATGCGGATCGGACACAAAGAAGATGCACTCTGCTGTAAGGGCAATGCCGCACATCTGAGAAGTTCAAGTTAGGAAAATGCATTAGATCAAGCTTCCCCAAAGGAATAGTAGAGACAGAAGAAGACGGAGACTGCTTTCCTTTCATTCAGCTTCCTGCCAAACAGGAGCTACCCTACTCCTCCTCTGCCCAACTCTACAATCTCTTGTATTGTGCCTTGACAGAAGAATTGCAGGAAAAATTCACCCAGCCTAGACTCGAGAGGTCAGGCCTAGGACTTGAGGATGTTAAGGAGGAATGAACAGAACCTTTCCCATCACTATATGGAGGGAGGTGGCTGGAAGGATGTTGGTCAGCTGCAAGGGTTCTTCCTCTGGAACTCATATTGGTCTTGTGGATCAGCCTCTGCTGTCCCTTGCTCTCTCCTCCCCACCCAACTGATCAGCTAGCACAGCTGTCCTTTACCCCTCCTCTCACTCTTTGCTGGTCTATTTATTTAGATCTACTTATTTCCTTTATTTATTTAGAGGAATTTTATGGCTGGGAACCACGGTTTTAAGAAGTGTCATACTGAAAGGAAGCCTCCATCCATACTTGTCGTGCTTCACTTACCCCAATTACCACATTCCCAAAGACTAAGAGACCCTGCAAGATGTGTATGCCATCTCCACTTTTTGCCATCTTTAATTCTTCATGCAACCTGGGAAAAAAGACAATCATCAGTCAGACTAGTACAATAGGCTTCACTCAGAAATAGAAATTATCCCTGAGGAGAAAGATAGACAGAACCTAGACAGAACCTGCCAGCCTGTCTGTACACCTCCCACCTCTGCCTTCACAGTAGTTTCAGAGGAGAAACTTCCCCAGGTATGAATCTGGTAGCTCAAAATCTCCCTGATACTTGAGCTACAGAAGATTGGGACTACTTTGGGGCAGCCTGTGTCTTCGTCTCCCTTTTGAGTGGGGTTTTCACCATCACAACAGCACCTGTGCAAACCTCAGCTCATGGTGTTGCATTTCCACCCAGCTAGAAACACCAGCTACACCCAGATGGACAGAGGACAAGTTCAGTGCCCTCACTTTGCCCCTCTTCCAAAGGAGCCAGACTTAACCCAGGGTGTGCTATCCACCCAGCTGGCTATTTAATTTTGGCCAGCACTGGCACAGTTTGACCGGACTGGTAACCACAGTGCTTTAGCTGTATCTCACACTCACACCTATGGCGCACAGCTTGGCACCACCCTGCTAAGGGCAGCCCAATCTGCCCCCCAGGCCAGGAATTGGAGCTGGGTCTCCCACTCCCACCCAGGCACAAGGGATGGAGGAAGCAGCTCAGGCTGCAGCGGGCTCATGGGAGCTGGGCCAAATAGCATTCCCACCAAATTCCTGAGTGCACTATATCCTGCAAGCTGGGGCCAGGCGCCCCACGTGGAATTCACCCCCTTCCAGAGTGAGCGGCATAAAGGCACTAGTCAGAGGTGTGAGACCTCTTGGAGAAACAGGTCCAGATGCCAGCACCAACGAATCCCTCCTTTCAAAGAGACGGAGTGCGTGTGTGCATGGAGAGGGGGAGAGAAAACTCCCCCAGCCCCCAAGACAGCTGCCTTTGCTGGGTGGCTGAGAAAATATAATCTGTGAAAGAAAGGCTGAAGTGGGCTCAACTTGAGCAGACAACAGGAAAAGCAATTTAAATGCCCCTCTTCTGCTAGAGTACCTGCACTAGTGCCTTCTCTTGCTGGGGTTACTGACTCTGAGATTCTTCAGATAAGTTGTTGAAAATAAGAGCAGACACAGCTGTCAATGAAAGGGAGTTTCTTGAGGAACAGAGCATTGCAGGACCTCTCTAACAATGCCACCTTCAGCCTCCTCAGCAGCTGCCCTCTTAGGGTAGGCAGGACTTCCAACAGTGACAGAGGGAAAACCAGCACCCTTTCTGCAGTGGTTTGAGGATAGGCACAGAGAGATCTCCAGTGCTCTCACCATTATACAAGCAGCAGAGTATGTAAGTATTTTTGGGTGATAGCGCACCTGGGGATGGGCATTATTTCCCAGGTAAGAAGCCTTTTTTATTGCCAGCCAGGCTGTTGGAGGCCAGGCCAATACACCTGAATCTGTACAGCTCTGTACTTGAAAATGGCAGGCTTATGAGGTCAACCTAAAGCCCTTTTCCTACCAAACTTGTTGACAAAACAGCATGCCCAGAGGCCACATAAAACTGCATCACAGGTCAGATCTGGGTCTGGGCATTGTTTGACTACGTGTGGTCTGCAATACAACACTGCAGATTTTGCCAAACCTGAGACCAACATGGGTCCTCCACTCATCTGAAAGCTGTAGGACCGCTGCCTGGCTCATGGATCTTCGTGCTGCAAATTTCAGAGATTTTAAAAAAGCCTTTGGTTATAGGCAGTCAGGGGGAAGTCCAAAAACCAAGGAAATCTTCCCTGTTTGAATTCAAGCTTGTGAACTCCATTACATGGAAAAGCAGGTCTGCTCCAGCTGCCATGTAGATAGCAGGGTTGAGCGTGCCATGTGGCTAGCGCGACAGATCACACCAAGTGTGGTTAACAAAGTCACAACCTTTTCTTCGCAGTGCAGGAACCTCTTTCTCCCTCCCTGTCTCTCCTACAGTCCGCCCTGCAGTGTATCGTCAGCACTCACACCTTGTACCTGGGCTGTCCACCCAGCCCACGTGCTTGTCTCCCCACAAGCTGGCTTTGTTCTCCTCCCTGGCAGGCAGGACCTGGCTCGCTCTTGCCTCTCCTTGGGCAGGTATTACTGCAGTCACACCAGCCTGAGAAAGCAAGACTCTTCTCCTGGGGCAAGCCCATCTCCTAGGCTACTGTAGCTGCAAGGAAAGCCGGACACAGTCACCACCACACAGTTATCAGCTGGAGAGCGGCACGCTTCTAGGCAACCTAAGGCTCTACTCTACCTAAGTCTGATGGGATTGCAGGGTGGAGGGAAGCAGACACACCGGGAAGAGGAAAAGGGAAGGAAGAACCTTTACTGTAGACCTAAAAATAAACACTGGAATGATGTTGCCATATTAGTAGGAATTCTCCCTCTGCCTCCCAGTCATTGGCACTGAAGGACTCCATTTCTCGGTGTCCCCTGTGCCACACGTGGCAAGCCCTTCTCTGGCCACTTCTCCATTGTAGACAGTCTACTACTGGCATCACAGAAGAGAGGGTGAGGAGGTGCTCCAAGGCTGTGACAACAGCTGGGAAGCTGGAGAGCCGATCCTCCAGGGGAGAAGCTGTGGGAGATCTGGGTCTTTCCACCCACTGCGTGCTCCTCATGCCTCAGAGGTAAGCTGCATTAAGCAAGAGCAGCTTGCACAGCGCTTGGTGCAGGTGTGTGGCTACAGAGGCATGAGGCAAACCTTGGCTTGCCCTAGCCGAGGCAAGCTGAATGCAGGTGACTCACAGCCACCCTCGGGTGTGACGTGGTAGGCAGCCCTCCTCCCATCCCCCGGAGATATGGGTGCCAGCAGCTTCTGCCTGCAGACACAAATCGGTTTGGAGGTAGAGGAACCTTCTTCATGGGCTGGTTAAGATCACTTATACGACCCAAATACAGTTTCCTGGGGCTTCAGGGAAACCCCTGATGAAACCATAGCTTCAGTTGTAACCGTTACCCAAAACCTCCTCACAAGAAGGCAGCCAGGTCATGGGATTTCAGCTTTGAGCTTGCATGGACCTGGTGTTCCTCAGCACATCCCAGGAAGCTTGCAATTTAGCCGTGACCTGTCTAGGTGCCAGGTATTCAATTATCGCTATCACAGACTTTCCTCCATGCTCCAAGCAGCTTTGGAAAAGTATCTGTTGCTCTCATTGTACCACAAAAACCTACACCCCTCCTGAAGCACATCTTTCTTCCTCTTTCTTACAGCCTAGTCACAACCCACACTGCAACTTCTTCCCTCTCCTCTCCCCCTACACCCCAAAACACTCCTGACAATCATGGGGGTCCAGTTGGGCCCATCAGAGCCCAGGAGCAGTGGTAGCCCTGCCTCCTCTGCCCCTCCACAGATTGCCTACAGACTTGTTATTTCCATGCCCTCAGAGCTTTCTTGACCTCTCCTCCTTTCCTCTGCTCACAAGGGCTCTCCTGGACTTGCAGCACGACTGTGGCAGCCAAGAAGGAAGCTCCTTTCTGCAGAGGCTGTATTCTGCCCTTGTGTTTTAGGTGACCAGCCTCACGTGGGCTTTCAAAGGAAGCCCTGCTCGCAGTAGTTCCTGGATGCAGGCAGGATTCAGTCTCTGTTGTGCATCCCTCACACCCACTGGGCTGGTGGAGCTTTTGAAGCCTCCACACCCTCTTTCTATAGATTGGGATGGGATTTCAGTAGCCTCACAGACTAATGCCCTCTGCTTACCTAGTCCTACTCCATCATCAGCCAGAAGAGCCAGTGGGTAAGAATGGGTTTGGCATTGCCCCATGCAGAAAAGCACGTTGCATTTTGATTGCCTTGCGCTTTGTGCCAGTTGTCATGGTGGAGTCACGGCACTGAGACCAAGGGATGTCCAAAAACCCTCCTGTGAGCATCATTTGTTTCTACACCCTGCTCTTCGAGGTTTCTTAGTGCAGCAGCAGGGCTTATAGAGGCTTCACCTCACCCCTTGCTACCCGCCTTGCTTCAGCATCCCTGCACAGGGTGTTGCATTCTCATCCCTTAGTGTAAGGAGGCAGGGAGAAGGGACATATTTGTTTTATTACTCACGGGTTCTGCAATGTCCAGATGCCTTGACTGAAGGGCTCCAAGCCACTGGAGCACAACTAAACAAACCCAGCCCTGCAACGGCAGAAACCCGGTCCTTGCTGGCAACCCCCTCCAGAGCAGAAGCCCGGGAACACACCTCCTGCCCCTCACGCTCCCCCGCCCCAGCTGCGAAGTGTGTCTCTACAGGCAGGAGAGAGATGCCTGGGCTGGGGCACTGATGGAGGGAAGCCAGCAAGGTGGAACTGCTGCCGGAGGTGCCGTGCCAGCACTGGTGCCGGTGCTGGTGCCGGTGTCGTGGAAAGCGTCCAGGAGCCACAGACCTGTCCACACCCTGACCTGCTGCAGGCTCTGATGCATCAAGGCTTGAGGGGCCAGACAGAAATAAACCTACTTTTATTTTTTTTTCCCCAATTTGTTTTAGCACAAGATTTAGCAACTAAAGGGCTTAAAAAGAAGGGAGTTTCCAAGTGTTTGGGACATCTGCAGCATTACACAGTTTCTAAGAGGATGCAATTAAATATGTTCTTGGTGAATTGCTTGGACTCTGCTGTAAAAAGCCAAATTCTTTACAAGTGTCATTTCATCATTGTTTACTTATTTGAAAGCAAACACCTCCAGCGCACACAAACCCACATACTCCTCCTCTCCTCCTGCCCCGCCGGACTTTCCCCATCGCTCCACCTGCCCCGAAGTGCAGCCGCCTCTGACAGAGAACAGCTTGTGCATCAGGAGTCAACCACACTCAGAAAACGAAGAGCCAGCCAGCTATTTTGTGCTACCAAAGGAGAAAAAATAAAGCAAAAACAAAGCTCAGAATCAAGCAGGGGTCAGAGACTAATTAAGTTTCCTTTTGAGACAGATTGCTATGAAATGAAGCCTGTGTGAACAGTGGAGTGGCTGGTAAATCATCATCAGGCATAATTACCTCGGAAATAGAGCTAGGAGGTAGGTTTTTCCTCTCTCCCTCATTAGTTCAGCACAGCCAAAACAAGAGGATTTTTTTTTTTCCTTTCCTATTTTAACAAGTGAGGGGGAATTACAGGATTCATCTTTCTCTGCAACAGTTTTTCTTTTTCTTTTTACACTCTGATATATTTGCAACAGATTTAATTTTCCCATTCCCTCCTCCCCAGTCGTTAGGAGAAAAAAAATGAAACAAATTAGAACAGCCATAGAGAAGATACAGCCTGAGGTAAGAAAAATGAAATACTTAATAATCTTCTGCAGTTAACCTTATCCAGGTACCAGACTCCCACATTTTAAGCACAGCCCGGGGACTAAAATAAAAATCACTAAACATAAAAGCTTCATTTTCTCCTAACAGACACTTCTCACTCACATGCCTCATTACGAGGAAGATGATGACCAAAGCAAGGCACTCACCTTCTCGTGATGCTTCCCAGCAGGAATCTCAACCCACCTGCAATGCCAAAAAAGCCCCTTTCTCCCACCTGCGCTGGGCTTTAAAGAGCCCAAGTTGCTTGAGCAAAGCGCTGTGTGATTGGTAGGGTGCCCATCACGAGGAAAACTTTTTTTTCTAGCCAAACCTGTTCCCCAGTCCTCCGTGGGACCGGAGGGTGTCTCTGTGATTCTGAGATCGTATCGGAATGCTGTTGTGCCGAAAACACAAAGCTTTAAAGAATTTCTATTATTAAACTCTCGAAACGGTGGACAAATGACTCACTCGTATGAGATACTTGAACTTTAAAGAGGGTGGGCAAGTTGGGAGGATGTAAATATAAAAATTAGGATTTCTAGGCTGCTGTTTGAGTATGGGTATAAGAAGAATGTGCTGACTAGAAAACGGGAAAAATGAATTTGAATGATTTCATTTAATTATGTTGCATGGGGAAAATCCAGTGGTTTGGGATGGATCCATTTCAGTTTTATTTAGCTTGGGATTTTTTTTGACAACAGAAGTGTAGGTGTTGGCTACTCAGTAAGACACTGTGGATAACATGAAAAGTGAGGACACTATTGCACTTCCTTGGGTACTCTGGATTTCTAACACATTCAGTCTTATCAAGACTGAGTAGAGTCAAGCACAGACATATCTATTAATTGGCCTGTGAGGAGCTGAGCAGGGCTGAGGCTGAGGAGCACAGCAGAAAAGGAATGTCTCTCACCTTCCTCGCTCTCACCCGTTCCAGTAAAAGTCAGCCAAAAGTCATGACTCCTGTTACTGGAGCCTTGAGCAAGTCTCTGGCAAAAGAGCAGGTGCTTGTGCTTGGCGTTCTTCAGCTGCTGGTGCAGAAACCAGCCAAATGAATAATGGGCTTGGGAAGGGGGGTGGCAACTTCACGTTTTTAGAGCCCTACACAAGTCAAAAGCAAACATCAAACCACTGCATTTATATATATATATATATATATATATATATCTTCTTGGTAGCCATCCTTGCAAAAATCTTGTGTGACATTAGTGAGAACTGCAATAGTTCTAATGTTTTATGGATCCTCTTGGTACTTGGAGACAACTGAAGAGAGATCCAGCTCTTGCATGAGACCCCATCAGATTTTGCCCTGAGGACGGGAGAGTGCTTTTGGTATTTCCAGGTCCGTGAGCTATCACAGCGATAAGCAAAAGAAGACCCAGCTATTGCAGCCAGCCTGATCGAGTAGACAGGGACAAGAAATTTGTCACTTGGGTGCTCAAGAGCAGGGATGCAGTTTTGTCTAGACCTGGCTAGGTGCAGTCGCTGTCCCATCTTTCAGAAGTGCTGGGAGGACCACGTTTCATGCCGACTGGTGTGCTGGGGTCTAGGAAGGCAGGATCCCATCATCGCTGCCAGACACTGAGAGCAGCTAGCGGGGGATAAGCAGTGTGTCTCCTGTGCATCACAGCCTGGCAAGTCATGGGGCAGCAGTCAGGCACAACCCTGCCATGGTAAGACACTCCACCATGCCTCAGCTGGGAGGAGATATGAGGCAGCAAGTGTGGAAATGCTGATTTGGGAAAAGAAGATGAGGAAAGAGGAGAGAGGGGAGGGGAAGCTGCTGCTGAAGTCCATGGTCTTGCCAGACACCAGCACTGAGAGCGGCTGTTGGGAGAGAGCTCTGGTGTGGCTGAGCTCTTGCTGGTCTGTAGCCCTGTCCGGGAAGCTGCAAACAGATGTCAGCGTGAATCCTCGTTTGAGCTGGATGAGTGGGCAAGGCTGGGGAGGGTGGTATTCAGTCCCAAGCTGCCCTCACCATTTGTCTACCAACAGTTGGATGTTTATCTGGTTTAGTGGGTAAGTATATTTTTTGGTGATATCTGGAGAAAAATTTTGTATTGGGAAGGAGAGAGTCGGTATGGAGCTTTTGTTTGGTTGCACTTTTTTTGGTGTGTGTTATCAAGGCAGTGAGTTTGCATGAATGCATGTGCAGAGCAGAGGGTCAGACAGAGACCTTGCCTGAGCAAGGCAGTGCAGTGGGGCTGACAAACCGTGTGGGAAGCCCAGGTGCCACCATGGGTACTTCCAGAGGGGCGCATGCAGCTGCTTTAGCCTCCCCTGTCGCTCTGCGTCTGTGCTGGCACACACCAGATGAGAATGTGCCAACACCTCTACATAGCCAGACCCATACATTTGTGCAAGCTTTTGCACTTGCGAAAGCTACAGGCTCACAAGCGCACACAGCTCCTCGCAGAGCTGTACGTACTCACAGATCTAAGGGCACATGTACAAATCCACACATGCAGATGCTTTCCTGACGTGTATCCAGACTTAGGTCCACATACGTGCACACTTCTGTTGCGTGTGGGTTAAAGGCAAAGTGCTGGCTTGGGAGTGATGACACACTGCAGTTCGGGGTTTCATCTGGAGGCACAGCCAGATGCTGAGGCCACAGCCTGGCCCATCTTCAGATGGAGGTGGAAAATGAAATTTTTCAGGAGATCTATCACTTGACTATGGCGACGCACTCTATGGGTCACAGGGCAACGTGAGATCACACCTGTCACTAAGTGTGCTGTGGCTTTTCAAAATTGGCGTGGGAGGGACGCTGAAGGATGCCCAAAGATGCTCAAAAGGGCTGATTAGATGCTGTAGGTAACTCCAATGGGCTGGCCCTGCTCCTAACCTCTGAGAATACTCTTTCACATTCCTGCAGCCTTTGAATTTCCTTTCTTCATAGCGTGCAAATAGTGATTTAAGACAGAGAGTGTGAGAGGGAGGAATGAGGGAGGGAGAGAGGGAGAGCTCACACAGGGAGGAGAAGGAGGTTATGGCCAAAGCGGCCGGGTCCCAGGAGTCATTTCTGTGATCACCTGATGCCAGCATCGCTAAGGAACCACTCCTATCCACGAACAGGAGGCTCCGAACTGCATTCATGATGTTGCGCAGGAAGATCAGATCTCAGGGTTGAGGGAGGGGGCTCAGTAAATCCCACATCCCCGGCAGCGTGGCTGGGGAGTCGGCTGGGCCCGTGCACCTGCGCACAGGTTCAGCTTGACACACATGGTCTGTTTGTCCCAGGAAGGGGGACTTTTTTGACGGATCTTCCCTCCAGTGCACGGCATCCCTGCCAGGGGCGAGGCCGAGCATCCCTGCCGCTCTGCACCGCGTGGGAGCGGAGGGGCTGCCGCCTTTCCCGGCAGAGCCCCCTTCACCGGCTGGGCCAGCGACCTCCTCCCAAGGGCACCGCCGCCAGCGGCCCCAGCCCCAACCCCTGCTGCCCAGCTTTGCCCCCGCATTCCCGGGAGGGCTGCGAACAGCTGCTTGGCGGTCCACGGCTCGACCTCCCTTCCCTCGGCCAGATTTGGGTCTGAGGCTCGCGCCCGCCGCCCAAGCCCTCCGTGTGCTGTGGCCAGGAGCCAGCTCCTTCCCGGAGGAGAAGGGAATTCCTCACGGCCACCTCCTCTCCAGTCCGGGTGCACCCGTGCAGGGGGCGAGGATGCGGGCCGTGGGGGACAGATGTCCGCTGTGCCCCTCGGGTTCCCAGCTGGCCTGGCCGCGCGCCAGCCTTGCCTCCTGCCTCCCCAGCTGGGTCGTGGCTTTTGCTACAGCTGCTTCCCCCTTTCTGCAATGTTTTTCCCCCTTTTTTTGCCACTTCTACACCTCTCACCCTCAAGAGAGAGGAATAAATGTGGGGTGAGGAGAATAAACAAGTGAACACCACCTAGGGAGATCAGGAGAGAGCAACTCTGCCCCTGAAATTGTTTACCAAACAGTGCTGAGTGTGGGGAGACAAATGGCATACCGTTAGCAACAACCACGGGCTAATTATAGTGGGTTAGGATAAACCACGGGGTCGCTGGGCTAGCCAGTCCCTCTAAGCCTGCAAACATATAGACTGAAAAGCAGAACTGTATGTATATATTTAGCATAACGTGGAATGTAGTAAGCAACTTCTTTCTAAAACCTCAGATACCTTGGTGAAGAGCGTTACAGAAAACCCAGATACAGGCATCTTTGTGATGCCAGTAATCCTGGTATTTTGCATTTGGCAGTGCATAATCCACCCATGAATATGGCATTGCACTCTTCATTCCTAAGCAGAGTGGTATAAAGAACGTTCTCAAGGTTTGGGGCTTCCCAATATTTTGCGGAAGGAAGGGGATACACCTTATTTTTCTAATTTTGTATGATAATTTTATTCACAAGCTTATAACCATGGCTGTATTTTGGTGATGTGAAGACTTGCAATTTTGGGTGTTTGCATAAAGTCCAAGCTACCGGAATCATGTGATTGCAATGAAAATCTATACTTTCAGCCTTCCAGAAGAGACCATTTCTTCTCCTCCTTCTGACAACTGTGCAAGCAGAAAGGACAAACAACTCGGAAGAAGCTGCTCTGTGCCGTAAAAGAACTGGATTCAGGCTGGGAACTGCTTCCCCAGGGAGTTTTGGACTAGTGCTCATAGTGAAGTTTGCACATGTGGGTAAAGGTAGTAACACATCTCAGTATCCCACTGCTAACAATTAGGCCAGCTGGTGTGGCTCTGTGCCGCAGCAGTCTCAACCCAAAAGCTTAGGGAAACAGTGAATGTTTATAAATGCTAATGTCCATTGGCTGCTACTGCTGTTCAGAAAGCAGACCCTCAGGATGCCTTCCTGCACACCTTGCGTGAGATTTGGGCTCTAAATCTCCCCCTAAGAAAGGCTCTAACTCTGCTGCCAACAAAGAAAACTTGTAGGAAAGCCTCATCCCAGGCCTGAGGCTAATTTCTGCAACGGAAAATCCAGAGCCAAATATCTGCATCTTAGATCTGCTGATCTCACCTAGGTCTTTCAGCAAGCTACAGGTCACATTTTTGTACCTGCAGAGACCAGAAGATAAAAGAAGCAGAGAGGATCCTGGGGGAGCTGCCCTAGCTCCCCTCCCACAGGTAGGAGTTTCTCCTCGTGAGGACGAGGAGCCAAGCCCTGCAAGAGTGGTGCTGCCCAGCCAACACCTTTGATGGCATCAGAGGGCCAGTAAATGGGACATGGCTTCCTCTTCATATGAAGGCAGGCCAGCCTGAACACAGAGAGGGTAGCAATCTCAGTGTGCCTGAGGAAAAGGATTGCCTGGGATCTTGTGAAATACATAGCAGGAGAAAAGACTTTTGAGAAGATGGAAAATTTCTGCTTGTGTTTTAGACAGCTCCTTTGAAAGGCTGACAATGTCCAGGGAAGGTCTGCTAGAAAGTGTCTCCGTATTGCTCTTGGTTGTGAATTTGAGGGCTTTCTGGCCTCTGAAAGACTGCAGATGCCAGTGTCAATATGTCTATTAGGATGTGGTCCCAGCTCCTGAATGGCCTTGGCACTGTGATGATCCTTTGGTGCTGGGGATTCAGTTGAATTTCATCTAACAGACTGGGAACAAGCTGTTCTGTCTGGACCCAGGGACTGCATTGCTCTTGCTGACGGTTAAAAACCTCTCCAGAATCCCATGTGCCAGTCACGAGCCATAACATGGTAGAAAGAAGAGGTCTTTTTTGGAGACCTTTACTGCTTGTTTGCAAGGCACCAAAGACATTTTTTCACATTAATTGTTCCAGCTCATTATTGAAGGGTGTTTGAGGATACCTCATTCCTCCCAGACCCATCCTGCTTGCCTCCTCTGCATTAGCTGCTTCTGATCTGGGAGGCTGTAACAGGCTGGCAGTGGAGCACTGCCATCTACACATGGTTGCCTGGCACTATCCGGTTTCCAACACATTTGCTGTAAGCCAAGCGCTGCAAGCTTGTGTCTCATTTACCTCTGCATCTCCAGCGTCCCCCTTGCCAGAGGGCTGGAGCACCCAAGAGAAAGAGACAGGACAGCCAAGTGGAAGCTGCATCGCAAGAGTCTCAGCAGCAGGAGGAAACGGGAATAGCAGAGGGGTGTTGGCTGGTACGGTGCTTAGGAGCACTGGGATGGAAATAAATAGCGTGCATGCCTTGGGCGAGTTTATAGTGCTGCTGGGGTGACAGCCTCTGCCTTGGCAAGGGTGTGGTTGATGTCTCCCACCGACTTATTGCTGTGGCAGAACTGTAGGCACTGGCCTATATTCTCTCTCTGAAACTCTCTCCTGAGGTTTCAGTAACTAACTGGGAACTTCCCTGAGGAGCCTGTGGGACTCAGACCCTGCCGTGCACCTGGGGTTTGGTACCTGGTCAATCTTGTAGCCAGCTGTACCTGGGTTTTAGTTTCAGGTGAGCGACGGATGGAGCTGTGCTTTGGACCATCCAGCCCTTTTACACAGACCTTTTTTCCTCTACTTGTAGCTACTCCACGGCTGGACATCACCTCTTTGTTAGTCTCCCTGCCTCGCAATAGCCTTTAGCGAAGGCTCAGCCGGTCTGTGCTGCCCTCTCATGGGCACACGTAGGAAAGGTGAAGTTTCACCCTCAGTTTTTTTTCCACACACTTTTTAACCTACTACTCAAGCACCGGTTTTCAACACACGATTTCTGAAAAGCCAGGAAGGTTTATGAACAACTTCTAAGAAGTTTATGAAAGGTAACTACGAAAAGTAATCCTGTCTACAGTAGTGTTGGACCCTGCCCAGCTCCTACCTTTCCAAAGAGCTTTGCTCTTCATTTGGAAACATTTAGACACCTGACAGGGCAAAAAGTAGGGAGCTGTTGCTCCCAACAACAGGCTGAGCTTCTCCCACGTGCACTCCTGTCTGCCATGACGAACATGTATCAGCATCATGGCATCACACCATGGTCAAGGAGTCTCTCAAGACTGTTATGCTACCAAGGATTCAAACAACAGGGCCAAAAGCTGGGTTCTCCAGCCAACTTGCTTTCAGTACTGTGGGGTTTCAGCAAACTGGCAACATTGCCCTTCCCTGAATCTCCTTGCCAAGAGGCAGGATATCATGCCAGACCCAAGGGGATGCTTAAACAACAGCGGGATCGAGCAGGTATCACTCTGCTCTTCAGAGGGACGCCTGTGGTGCTCATGGTGCTTAGGCACCTTTCAGTCACTGTTAAACACATTTGGTGCTCTGACCACTTGCCTGCATTTAGTATAGCTTTCTCCCTAATGTCTACCCATCTATAGAAACACCAAAAGCTCCTCAAGGTGGGAACTGTTTTTTTCAAGGGCTGGTATGACATGCATTTTTCCCATTAACAAACAATTGTGCTATTCCACATGTCTTGTTCTTCGAAACTCCCTAACCCTAACATGGATCATGTCTTCTAGTTTGTAAGAAGAATTTTGAAGTGTTGGACCAGGTGATTCCAAGTAAGACATTTGCCTCAAAGGCCTGTAAGTTTATAGTGAAGTTATCACAGCCAGTGTAAACTGGGTGTCGCGCTCCCTTAGCTACACTGCCTACCTTTTTACTTTGTGAACTGTACTAAACGGCTGTGCACCTTCAAAAGTCCGGCTCTGTGTAACCCCATGTTCCTCCATTTCTTGCCACTTTAATGAGTGACAATGAACAAGAGGCTTATTTTGGTCTCTAAGTAATAACAAAAAAAAGCAAGTGAGTCCATCTCATAGTTGGTTTCTTCCCTGGTATTATTTCACTGCAGTTTATTAAATGACACCAGAAATTTCTCCTATTTTCTGCACTGGAAGACAGAATGTTTACCCCAGACTCCTGGATGGATATGCCATGGAGATGGACTTCCTGGTGCCTGAAGGCAGCAAGGTCTGTGGCGAAGGAGGGTGAGCTCTTCCCACCTGTGAGAGGAGTTGCATGGGGAATTGAGATGATTGCCTTGGGGGAGGAAGGAAGAGCCACTCCACTCTTTCGTACAAGGCATTTCGAATATGGACCAACTACCACAGTGTCTGCAGTCTGTTTCCAGTCTTGAATTCTGTGTCTAGAAATCTCTTGGGATTGCTTTGCCTAACTTCAGCTGTTCTGCAGTGACATTCCAGCCCATCACCTTTCCCCAGGAGAAGATGGCAAGTGACTGTCCAATACGTGTCACCTCAACAACTCAAAGTAACCCTTTTCATTGTGTATGCTGAGGCAGGGTCATGAACTTTTGGTGATGCTGCTACATGAATGTTGTCCATGAAGGCAGTCCCAAATAAGGAATGCAGCCATAGATATTGATGCCTGACCTTAAGGAAAGGTTTCTTCTTTTTCTTCTGCATTTCATCCAGCTGAAAGAACAGTCGAGAGAAGCTTTCCTTTGAATACAACCTGAAGGCATGTCAGACAGGGTTTGGTCAATTTGCCCTGGTATATTCCCTTTCTAAGCACTCCCACATTCTCCAGTCTTCAGCTTGAGCTCTCTCTCGAGCTGAGCTCCTTGTCGGGCTTTACCCAGAGGTTAATTTCCTCCATTTCAGACATGCAAGTGCTGAAGAGTTGCTGCCGCCTACTTTGAGTTTCACATGATTGCAAAACTTTGAAATCAATGGCATTAAACTAGCTGAAAATTGGTGTTACGTAGCAGTTATTCATATCCAGTGAGTCACAATGAAATGTCTCATGCTGTAAGTAGCTGGCCATTGAAGACCTATCCTGCGTGTGCCCTCCGCCTAACTAAGAAGTAGAGCAGAGTCTGTGTGAACTTTTCACAGGATATTTAATCAGCAGTTACAACATCGTTTATTTTTTTTCATTGGTTAGAGGCAGTACACAGGCAACTTTAGTATTGCTTGGGGCATCTGAGTCATTTTAAGTTCCGTACAGAGATGGCAGAAAAAGAAACTGATGTTTTGATCCAAGACACCTATTTCACGGTGAGCACACTTTCCTTCTGGTCGGTCCCTCTGCATCCTGCTTCTGGGGGAGTACAAGGTTTACAACAGAAACGGTCTGTGCACCATAAGATCATGCTGTTTGGCAGCTGAACTGGATGTCACACTTCTGCGCCAGTCCATGGATCAACAAAAAATCTTGTCTGTGAAAATACTACGCTTTCTCGGTGGCCAGCTCAAACTATGGAGGAAACATCTTTGGGAACTACAAACTGCCTCCAGCCTCCCCACCTTCCACTCCATGACCTATCCCTATCCACTCGAAGCACACAGCAATACACAGGTGTGGGTAAAAAAACAAAACACCCTTTCAAAAAGAATGCACTTCAGTGCACAGACATCTCCCTCGTGGAGAGGAGAAAGAACAAACAACAGATGTTAGTCACGTTGCCCAGCATACTACTGGAGGGCATTCAAATCTACTGTGACTAGCATGCTATAAGGACTTATATGGAATAGTTTCGGTTACACACAACGAACTGTTAATTCCTTCAGAGCACTCAAGGCAAGAAATCTAATGACAGTTTAATGTCACGTTGATAAACGTCCACTTATGAAGAAGAAACATGTATCCAGTGGTTTGGGAAAGAAATAATGGAAAAGGGACAGTCACTCTGGAATTAAGACTAGAATAAATCTTTCCACTTTAAATCTAACTTTTCTGCTTTTCTTCACCACAGAAAAGCCTTCATACCACAAAGAGCAGTGGTGCATTAGTGCCTTAACCTGAGGCAGAATTTTTCTAGAGCTAAGGTGTATTTTTCAGCGACACTCTGAAGCAAATAGAGAAAGGACAGCTGTGTGGCACTAGCTTAAACGCACTAATCTGTACATCTTCTGGAGGATGCTTTTCTGTTTTCATAAAACTAAGTTCCTGGACTTTTTTTCCTTGAAAAAATGCAGTTAAGAATACAATCCAATCACCTGAGAGGCTGAGGCAAAGAAAGTGACATTTCTCCTCAGCTCTTGATGAGTTGCCCAAGATTTCTGGTCAAAGCCCTTGCTCAGAGCTGATCATCAACTCCCCCCAAAGTCTGTGAAAGCTGAAGGGCTGTCCTTGGCCTACTGCCTTCCACAGTCTATTGCCACTGACACACACCAACTCCAGGCCCGCACGGCTGTGCTGAGTACAGCCTCATTCATTTCTATACAACTACTGCTCCTCAACAGTGAGGGACCTCGGTCCTGAGAAACAGAAAAGACACTTGTGCTCTCTTATGTGCACTGGGGAGGACTTCTTGCCACCATGCAGCAACTTTGTTGGCATGAGACAAGGTGGCCAGACCACCAAGGGAGAATTTTGGTCCCGAGATTGCTGGGGAACACTGGGTAGGGCCTCTCTTGCAAAACTTCTGTCATCTGTAAGAAGACTACTTTCCAAATCACTTCAACTTATCTGAAAGACAAATTAAGGATTCTTCCTTGCATAACCCCCATAATGTTAACATGAAGTTGAGGGTATACAACTATAGTCCAAGAACATATTACAAGTCAAAGATTTTTTCAAAAGTAAAAGAGGACAACAAAATACAATACGCAAACGATAGAAGCAGGAAATTCACACCTAAGGCTGTACACAAAAGCACCCTAATTCTGTTCTGCAACAAAATTCAAAGACATGCCAACTTCTCTATCTCTTGGGAAACATGCTGACAAGTGATCATAGAGATGAAAAGGCGTCAGCCACTATCTTCATCTTCCACGCGTTGCCTGTTTCACAGAGGCGCATTAGCACTTCTCTTACATTCACAGGGCACATATGCACAGGGCTGCTTATAAAGTCTTGATCAAAAATATATCAGGGTGAAAACCAGTCAGTCTCTCGGTTTCATTAAGTGTCCAGTTCTTCTAGTTCCTGAAGATAAGCAGGGCTTTCAAAAGCATCTCCCTGCTTCAGTGGGCCCTAGATGCCTCAGTCTACGTCAAACCCATGAAGGTTTTATCTGAATCTTCAGTCATCTTTAGGCTCACAATATCCTTGAAAACCTTCCTGCCCTATGAATGACAGGGTTGCTTATCTGCCTTTAACCTGGAAACACACGAGTTAACTAACCTTTTTTGAGAACCTTAGACAGAAAGGCAACTCTTCTCAGACACAGAATTTGTATGCCAAATACTTGCCTCTGCTATTCCCAAACTTTCTGAGCCCAAGCTCTGCTGTGGAGTATCACACAACCTAATCATCAGACTTTTAGCTGAAAATAGATAGATGGAAGATAAGTTTCTATGGTGCTCTCTTCATAGCCACAGAGACAGTCATTTGGGAATACACTACCATCCATCATGAAATTAGAGCACTTGCCTAAAAAAAAGAAAAGTCTGTAGTGACAAGAAATCTTCTGGCATCTACTGCACATACACATTAAATGGAGCCAAAATAACAGTATGCTCGGTTGCACATTTTCAATGCATTGAAATTCATTGAAGGCAAGAGACAAGAAAAAGAAAGGCAAAGTTTCTTTACAGGGTGGAAACAGACACTTGGACAGTATGAAAATGAGGACTGCAAGTGTTTTGAGAATCAAAAGCAGTTTTGCAAAGCGTACCTTGTCTCTGAATTTCCTGGGCTACCTGTGCTTGGTTTTGGTTTGTTTATTTTCATTCACCTCCCACATTCCTGAGTGACAAGGTCTTCTGAAGCCACAGAGGGCACATGCAACCATTGCTTTACTGTTCTGGTTATCAAAATATACACTGTACTTGCAAGGATACAAGCAGGGCAACCTCAAAAAGCAGAGTGATCGGAGCCCAGCAGGGATGGTTAAGGGTGAGACAGCTGCACCCAGTGTGTGGAAGTGGCAGAGAGACAGCTTCTTGCATGAGAGGAGCTCTGGGGGAAAGCCACAGACCCAGCCTCTCAAAGTATTAGATGGGCATTGGTGCTGCTGCATAGCCGAAGACAGCAAGCCACCAATGCAGTACGAAAAAAGAGAGGAGCGTGGGTTGTCCAGGGCTGCTTTTCAGTCCGCTTGCTTTTGTGCTTGCATTGGCTGAGCTGTGAGGTTTCCCTGCACGGAAGAGCAGAGCCTAGGTGTGGCCTAAATGTGGGATTTACGCACTTGTATGCACAGACCGCACAGCAGTTCAGGAGACCTGCCTCTCCGAGATGTGCCACGTGCATGCAGCTCCATGCACACTTTAAGATACGAGTTTGTGCATCCAAACCAATATTTGGTTGCAGGATTTATACCCAAGGGGAACCACAAGCATACTGAACAGAAAAATCAGGAAACGGAGATACAAGCAGACCTGTTCTAAGTTACTGCCAGCAAGTACAAAAGCATGGTGCTATGAAGGCTCCATGCAATACCACAATAGCAAGGTCACTAGGTGCTGAAAGGAGTGCACAGGACCTCTTCCAGAAACACCTCCGCATCTTCGTTCTCCTCCAATATTCCCTCCATTTCTGCCTGCCTGGCATTTATCATAGACTGCACCTGGGCAAAAGGAAGAGGAAAAGGGTCATTTGGGAGCCTATTTCCTTGCCACTGGTGCCCACTACTGACCTTGCCAGTCCTCTGCAGGTTCTGCATTCAACACAGCAAGAGCCCAGCAGCAAATCAAAGGTGGTGCTTCCGCTGGCTGACTAGAGGGCAGTGAAGGAAAAGGCTCTCTCTCTGCTCTCTTTCCTCTAACCTCCTGCTTTCCCCAGGTTGCTCCCCACACTTCTAACTCACTCCCAGACTATTGCCTCACTCCATTGACTCCGATCTGCCTGTATTTTAATACCCTGCAGGATCAGCAGAGGCAGCTCCCCTGAACAGGGGGGTGTGGGCAGGAAAAGTGCTCCCTCCCAGCGTGGGATAGAGGGAGCTGGAGAAGGGTCACAGGGACACAGAGGAGCCCTATCTCTGTCCCTAATCTTCCCTTGCCTCTCAGATAACAGTCTTCCAGGGCACATCCACCCCCTTCTCCCCCCCACCCCCCACTCGCTATTCTGCACACCCACCTCCCATACCTCTCCTCCCTCTCCTTTTAGCTTGTGGTCCCTTGCATACCGGGGACTCTGCTCCTGCCCTGTGCTTCTCCTTCTCCCAAGTAAGCAGACACACAGTGAGAGAAATAGTCATGGCTGACCATTTTTCCAGTGCGCTCAGCAAAGCTGGCTTTCTGCTGCTGCCTTGACAGTCCCCACTGAGCCCCAGCAAGACACCATACCTGCAGCAACATGAACTGCAAGGGGTCATCAGGCTTCTGGTACACCAGTTTTTCTGTGATGTCCTGAGACAGAGACAGACAGAAGGAAAGAAGCATTGATCCTTGGGTAGATGGGTAGCTGCTCTTTCCATTCCAACACTAGCTGCACTTTAAAAAGCAAGCACTTCTTTCAGCTACCAAAGATGATCAAGGGTCCTTTTCTACTGCTTTTCTTCAGTTTATGCTTAAGAAAGCACAGGACAAGGAGTGATCTGGAGAAGGGATAATTTAGTCCAAGGTAACTTTAGGCTAAGCTTTTCAAGCAAGCCTCTGGAGGGAGGAGGGAAAAAGAAGTTTCACCTGAAATATCTGCAGAATGTTGTGTTTCTCCATGTAGCTAAGTGATACTTCAAAGGGGTCTTCGTACACCATTGGCTGCTCTGATATTTCACATGTAGTCTCCGTTGGCTTGACTACAGTTGCTGGTGACTGAGCCCCAGGTGTTTTACTGCCAGCCTGTGCGGAGTCAGACACGTCCATCTTGACTTTGAAACCTGGCTGTTCACCCACAAGTGGTCTGATCTCATCTGAGTTTTCCCTGGATGTGAGAAATTCGGTGACAAGCAACTGGTCCTCAGAACCTGGTGGTTTCTCAACAACCAGCTGGTCTGCAGACACTGGCAATTCCACTACACATGGCTGGTCTGCAGATGCTGGTGTTTTAACCCCAGGTAAGTCATCCAGCGATGGTGGGGATTCAACTGTAGGCATCTGGCCCTCAGACAGTTCAACAGCTGGTGGTGTGCCAGATTCCTCCACTTCAGATTCTGAATGGTCATTGGGGTCTTGCTAAAATATTTAAAAAATAGAGAACAAAGAATGTTTTAAACACATAGCCCTGCAGACCATGTACATGACATTACTGCATCCTTCTGCGCATACGTTGCAGCCCCTCTTAGAGCAAGCACTAACAGGCTTTAATTCCTGTGACCGGTCCTTCTGCCCCTGAGCCCAGGAACTCTGTTCAAGCTCAGGCCCAAGCCTTCAGACCTGGTCTGAGCTGTGCAGGGGCTGCACCTGTGCCCGATCCTCGCTCACCAGCTGGGGGGGGGACTCTATTGCACACTCCCCGGGGCAGAGGAGGCTGGAGCCATGTCAGCTGCTCGCTGGTTTTGGGGGGCCCGGTTGCAGCCTGCGTCGGGGGCAGGCCGGGGAGGGGGGCACGACCCGCGCCCCTCCCTGTAATTGGGAAGGGG
>Ga0065711_1031621_pt1 | contig 29195 bp, 14 predicted proteins | sample Hoacrofraction12_FD_59098 | JGI IMG/M metagenome (GOLD analysis project Ga0065711, IMG submission 59098) | Hoatzin crop microbial communities from Cojedes, Venezuela - Epithelial fraction 12 v2 (version 2) | ecosystem: Host-associated > Birds > Digestive system > Esophagus > Crop | place... | reverse complement strand
GGGGGGGGGGGGTTTGTTTCCCGCTCTCTCGCCGGCCCTCGCGGTTTAACGCTGGAAGAGGGGGTTGAGGGGAAGTAAAACCCCCGGCGCGCCGCGCTCCGGCTCGTTCCCGGTCAGCCCGCAGCGAGCTGGGGATGGGTTTTGAGCGGGTTTTCTCGGGGCCGCGTTCCGCCCCGAAGCTTTTCCGAGCGGGCTGCCGCTGTAACTCCGCGCTGCGGCTTGGGAGTTTCGGGTTCCAGGTAGAGGTTGGGGGTTTTGACCCCGTGGCTTGGTGTTACAGGTACCGCTCTGGGTTTGAACGTTGTAGCTTGGTGCCGCGGGTACCGCTGTGGGTTGGAGCTTCCTAGCTTGAGACTGTGACTACAGTTTCGGGTCCCCACGTTGTGACCTTTACACTATCGCTTCTGAACTTCGGATTACAAAATTAAAATTTTGCTTTCCAATTTTATAACTTTGGCTTAGAGCTTTATGACTTTAAATAATACCCGGGGTGAGGCGAGGGGCCGTGCAGGTGCCGGGTGTCCGTCTGGAGGAGAGATGCATTCGCTCCCCCGACCCGTACGGGAGAAAAGCCCCGACGCGCCTCCCCCCCACGCCCCCTGCTGCGGGGCTCTCCAGGCCTCGCTGTGCCGTGCGGGGGGATCCCGCACCGGGCTGCGCTTGCTCCCGGCTCCAGTGGGCAGAGCAGTGCGAGCCCCCGACTCTGCCATCCCTGTAAGAAATGCCTCTGAACGTTTCAGGCGTCACAAAATGCAAACGCGCAGATCGCTTGCAAAAGCTCACCGCAACCCTGGCATCCTGTGGTCTGGTGAGCAGCTTCCCGGGTCTTAGCACAGCAGCTTTGTTTAAAACCGGTTCTGAAACCACCTTTTCGAAAGAAGCACAAAAACCAGTGACAGTGTTGGGAGGGTCACCTCGCTTCCAGCCAGGGCAGACAGAGCAGGTGGTGCTTGGCGGTGACACCTGCAGCTTGGAGGATGTTGTGCCCTCCTGAGCATTTCCCTCTATTGATGCCTGCCGATTGTGGCAGTCTGTGGACCCTGCCTGCAGGTTTCCTTTTTGTTTGCACTACGTGCGAGGTGGATGAGACTTCTGAAGGCGTGTTCACTGTTATCAGTACTTACAACATCTTTTGGAGTGGTTATTAGAGACATAGACAGGGTGCACATGCTGGCATGTTCACAAAGGTGAATATTCTGACTGTGAAGGCAATCTCCCAGTCATCTCAGCTTGCTGTGCCGTTGCCTGCATGGTAGGGCAGTGTCCGGGCAGTGTGCTGCACAGTGCTCCAGCCCCAGGTTGGCAATTTGCTTGCCTGACATGCAGAAACTCTGCAAATGTATGTGGTGTGCCCATTGGACCCCTAGCAACAAGGGCTCTCCGCTGCAGATCTGGTCTGGCTAGTATCAGAACATGTGAGTCTGGACATGCAGCACTTGCTAGTCTGTCATAAAGTCCGGTATGACCATAGATGAGGCTTTGACTTAAAGGGCTCATGCTTTGTGCCTTGGTTCCTGCTTGGGTAATGAGGATAAGTTACCTCCTTGCCAGAGCTGCTCACAGTATATTAAGAACCTCAGGCCTTCTTTACTGGGGGGAAAGAATGACCGCGTTAAGGATGATGTATATAGTTTTGAAGGTATGGTCTGTCCTCTCAGTGCTTATGCTTTGTTATGATAGTTCAAAGCTTTTTTGCCGTGGTGACCAGGAAGAAGTTGGTGTTTTGAGTTGTAGCCACTCTCCTGGTGCTTGGTCGTTTGTCCCAGGGACACGAGCAGATGAGAGCACCCTTCTTGGCTTTTCTGATGCCACCTCCCCTCTGACTGATGCTGCTTGCGTGCTCAGGCTGCAGTGGTTGTTCTGTCCTCCCCTGTGTGAGAGGCTGCAGCTGCTGTACCGCACCACATCCTCGTTTGTTTTTTTAGGATGGATTTTCTTTGCTGCAGGAACTTTTGAGAAAACATTCTCTTCAAGGGACTGGGCTGAGGCTCCTCCAATATGCCAGGCTGATGCCTAAATTTAAAAAAAAAACACTCCATGCACCAAAGAACAAACCATAGCCTTGTCTGTAGCAATATCAAAAGTATGGGTGCATATTTGATTTTTTTTAGCCTGTGTCTAGAAAACCAAGTACACTTTATGTACACAGTACTTGCCCCCGGTTTTAGGAGGAGGAGGGAAGCAGCATCTTAAAAAGCCAATAAAAAAGAAAAGGCTTCCTAAACAGAAAGCTTACACCTGCATTATCTGAGCTCTCACAAAGCCCATCATAAGTGGTAGGTTCTCTGTATAACTAAAACTGTGCTTCGGATTACTGGCAAACAGTTCCTCATGTTGAACACCACATCTTTGCTAGATTTCCTAGAACAGTTAATAAGTTGTCCAAGTTAGGCTATCAAATTGCTAAGACTCCTTGCTTTAGTGACCTAGTACTGTTTGAAACATTTAGCTTAACTTGGACTTTCGACTTTGGCTTCAGGCTCCTGGCAGAGTTTCTGTGTTGCTCTGAAAAAGGTTAACATTTTACTATGATAATTCTTTGCTAGAAAATATAAGAACCAGTGCCTGGTTATCAGTAGCATTTCATTTTGACAATTAGAGAGGAAGACATATGCAAATCTTGGTTACATTTTGTAGCCTGATGGATACCACTGGGAAAAAAAAGTGTCCCTGGGCATAAGACCTTGCAGCACAAAGTGAGTAATTGGGATGACATATATTAAAAACTAGCTTTGCAGTGCAAGTTTTGCTGATGTAGTAACTCAGAGATACGCATCTAGAAAAAAAATCTTAGAGCTGGTCATTTTCATCTTTAAAGCCAGGAAATAGATGAATGACACCAAGGAAAGAAGATGCCTTTCTGGGTGGGTGCTAGTTCAGGTTGAACATGGTTCATGGGAGAAACAGGAGCTCAGAGCAAAGTCTTTGATGCTTCTCTTAGCCTGTTATGGCCAAAGCCTTGTGGCTTCCTGGACCACTTATTGGTGATCCAACTCTGCGTGCTGTCCATAGCTTAAAAAAGATGCTGAAGAAATTTCTGTTGGTGCCTCATTGAATCTTTCAGATATTCGTGTCCAGCTTCAACTAAAGTGAGACCATCCAAGTACAAGGAAGCAGCTTATACAGCAGAAACCACGTTAACAGGCACGCTGCAACAGAATTTACGTAGCTGGGTTTCCAGTCTGGCTACTGCTGTTGGCTGGTTTATTTCTCAATCACAACACAATCAGATGCAGAGGTTCACAGAATTGCAGAGAATTGGGACTTGTAATACAACTCAAGGTATGAGCCATTTTTATGACACAAATGCTTGGTGCTGTTACAGATTACGAAGAGTAAAACTATGTATCTTGGATGTGCCTCACAGATTGTGAAGCTTTGAACATGGGAAGATAGTGAATCAGACAGCGGTGTACCTTTGAGAATGCCTTTTTTTCTAGCACTTTCCGGTCCTTCATAGCTAGGTCTCCCTGAAACCTGTGTGCAGATACAAATGCTCAAGTATTGTAAGAAATGTCTGCATTGCTTCACCACATTTCAAGGAATGTAATAAAGCTACAGTGAGTGAGGCCAGGAGTGTCTGGATTTGCAGAGGATTTCAGGCATTTCCATGCTCAGAGCAGCTGAATTAATGTATGCCCCAGGTCCCTGCATACAGAGTGGGAGAGAAACTAGATGCTTCATCATCATCAAACACATCCCTTGGAGACAAGCAGCTAAAGAAGTCTTCATCTTTCCTACTGAAGCCAGAAAGCCAGCTTCACTGGGCATAGATGAGTGAATGGGGGGGGGGGAATTTGGCTTTAGTATCTAGTGACGAGGGCGTTGCTTGTGCTGCTGCTGGTCCTGGCTCACAGGACAGCTTCTGTTTGGCACTAGGAGTTAGGGGATGAGACAAACAGCCAGCAAGAAGCTTTGTGGGGGAGAGCTGCCCTGCCCTGCCTGTGGAGACAGGCAGGGCAAACATGAAGTGAAACGCAGCCTACGCCTCTCTATGAAACTGCACCTATCTTCTTACTTTGGCAGGATGTGATATCTTGCAAACTGGTGGCTTTTTGTAAAGTGTTTAACTTCAGAAACCATAGTTTTTTCTGCATGTCTATTAAGCACAGGGAAACAAATAGCTGCTTTTCAACTGAAGAGGGGAAAAAAAAAAATCTTTTGGTAAAAGTTCCATAGGATTTTTCTAAGTGAAAACAGATGCAGTTTTTTAAAGCTAAGGGGAAAAAAAAAAAGCTTAACTGTCCTATGCATATATGTTCTTTTGGGTGTATACTTTTTCGTAGTGCTTGTGGGTTATGAGAACACTTTTCTTCTTTTTATTGATGGGTGTAATTTGGCAACCAAATACACTGTTTATCTCTTCTACCCTTTTGTAGGTTGCTAATAATTAAACTGCTGAATGAGAACTTGAAAAGTTGAACTGCTTTGTTTAACCAAGTGCACATAATTCATTTGGTAGGAGTGGTTCTGTGTGTGCTTTTTGTACAAAGCAGACTCATCTCCCGTGAAGTCTCTTGGTAAAGCAAGGACAGAGCTATGTTACAGCATGCTTAAAGCTACTTGAACATTGTTGTAACAGGAAATATTAATGTTGCGCTGGAAACGGGATTTATAGCACATGTGAGTGTGCTAGATCAAGTCCAATACGCAAGGCAGGGAATGAGAAGTATGCAGATTTGCAGCTTGCCTCTTCTGTTAAGTGGCGTTTCAGTTATGTAGTTGTTCTAGCTCAAGATTTGCTTGATACTGTTGCTAATTGAAGCAAGATTTACTAGTAATAACCTTACGTATAAGGTGGAAAAAAAAATGCCTGGCAGCGATAGGGAGGACTTCTAGGTCATGTTTCAGTGGTATGATAAGTGAGTGTGCTTTCCTGCGCCCTGATCCTTGCAGGAAATGATTAACCTGCTGTGTTTGCTTCACTTGTTCAGGCTGTTTTGATGTTTTTTTGGAGCAGGTATCCTTGAACTGCAGTTTGTTGTGGAAAGAAAGCACAGGTGCTGGACAGGGGAGAAGTGATGCCCACCTGGTCCTGGGGAGCATGATCAGGGAGGGCAGGGGCCTTGTTATCGCTTATTGCCCAAGTTAAGACATTGGCCAGGTATAAATTCCTCAGGAGTCAGATTCAAGGAGCACTGTACAGCTCTGACTCACAACTACTAGAAAATTGCTGCCAGCCCTTGAGGACCTGTTGCCTCAAGGTGTGGTGCCTGCCAGCCAGGCTCCAAAGCCGGCATAAACTGCAGTCCTTGTCCCAGCTGCTGCTTCTCTTGGCTTGGTTGTATCAGACTAAGCAGTCTGTGGCTTCAGATGAAGAGGGTGATGAAGGATGTGGCCTCTGCCAGTCCTCCCCTGTGGACTCTGATCTGCTTCCTTCAAAGTACAGTAAAAGCTGTCATGGTATCTAGCAAGGTATTTAAACCAATTCTCACCAGGCTTCAAAGTCTGCTGAGAAATATGCAGTCATGAATGCTACCCATCCTCTACTGGCCGTTCCTTCTGAAAATTAGTGGTATCCTCTCACAAAGTGCTTGATTTGTAAAGCTACTGAGTACACTTGTTACATTTGCAGGATTGGAGCCTCACAGATTCTAGGAACACAGCACAAATTAGTCCAGGGGCAGCTGGAACAGGAAATGTCCAAACCCTATATGGAAATGTACTTCATTAAGGCAATCACTCTCACAGGGTTGTAATGACAAACTGTATGCCAGTGAATGTTTTGCTTGTGTTCTTAAAGGGGTGTTTCAAAGGTGTTTTGGGGAATCACAGATAAGTACAGGGGATATCTGTGACTAATAGTCTGGTTGAAGTCATTATAATCAAGATAAACCTGAAAACTAAACAAGGACACAGGTTTTCCGTGCCAAAACCATGATCCTGTATCTAGAGCCATCGTTTGTGAGAGAAGCTGCTGTTTTTAACTGGTGTTAATTACATTGGGACCCCAGCTCCTGCCTTGCTGCAGACTGTTGCAGCTGGTGAGGTTTCAGCAGCTTGAACTTGCCGAGGTGCCTTCAGCAGCTCTGTCAGGCTTCTGTGGTCTTCCCCTCTTGCCAATGCTCATACAGTGGCACGAAGACCCAGTCTGCCAGGAAGCTAATCTCTCTTTGCAGAGCTGAGTTGTGTTGCTGGATTTGCGGTTGCTTCCTGTCTCTGCAGGGGCTGGCTGCAGATCTCACAGCTGTTCCTGCTTGGCCAGGGGCAGGAAGAACTTTCTGGCCAGGTGGGACTGTGACAGCCAGAATTTTAATGTGTTTAAATTGCTCTGGAACAGCACCCTGAAGCTGTGGTTTCACATGTGCTTTCAGTCAGCTCTCCTGGTGGGAGAAGCAACCTCAGCTCCTTCCATGGGGTTATTTTTGGCTGGATTAGGTCCCTGGTCTGGCTCGCAGCAAAAACCCGCAGGCAGGTCTGCCAGCATGATGCAGCAGCTGAAGAATGGATGAGCACAAGTGACTGGAGGAATGGCAGGTGGAGTTGATTGAAGTTGTGTTACTGCTGCACATACAGATCTGGAAAGTGTGGGTGCAGTGGGGCAACAAAAAGCGCCGTCAGCACACAAGAAGGAGCTGTGTGTGTCACCATGGTGTACCCCAGGATGTCTCTGCTGTGGTGTCACTGCCACCCTGGTGCCTTGCTACCTGCCAGGGCTGGGGCTGCTCTCAGGTCTCCTGCTGCCCAGGGAATTTTGGGTTACAGAAATGTTTTTGAGGGAATTTCATCTCCAGCGCTGTGGTTTCATATAAGTGTCAGTGAAGGCAGTACAGTGTTCGCAAGGCAATGCCTCAGCGGTAAGAAAATTGTAAGAAACTGTATAAACGCTAGACTATTTGAAAAAGAAAGAAAAACTTTTGTACATAAAGATTCAGGATACTTTTCCAACCCTTTTCTGCTGGTAAAATTACTCTTGACTTGCAGAGCCTCAAAACTGTAGAGATGAGATATAACTTGCAGTGTATGCTGCTTATTTCTGGGGTTTTTAGTTTTTTCAAGCCCAACTGATTCACTCAATCGATAGGTGGCTGGCCTCTGTTCAGTGGTAAAAATGTCTTAAATTCCATATATTCTCAATACAGTGTAGCAGAATACACTGAAATACCAACATGGGCCTATGGTGGTGTAACTGAAAAGGAGTCCTGGGGAGAGCAGTGATTATGTTTAGATGTATCCGGGACAGAGTTTTTACCAAGGAAAAATGGTCAGCTGTTTTTACAAAACCAGGCACACAGTAAATGTGATTTCACTACATCTGAGCTTAGATATTATTTTCAATATTACTCTTCAGACCAGAGCAAAGCGTGGATTTCTTCACTGTGATTTAGAGGAGGCTAGGAGATGAACCAGCCTTGGTGTGGCATTTGAAGTTGCATGGCAGCTGACCACTGAGGGTGGGTAGACAGCTTACCTGCAAGAATTGAGTGTGACTGCCTGCTGCTTTGAATTTACATCACCTCTGACTATGGTAATGATGGCTAACACAAGGGTTACAACACTCCAGAAAATATACAGATTTTATCATATGCAAAGCAAGCTCCTTGCTTGCGTTCCAAGTTCTATCTTCATACAGATCACAAGAAGTAAGACCACATGGTTTTGCTGAAGATTTCACTGATGTGAGTTATTTTAGAACAAAATGAATCAAATTTCTTAGTATTGTGGGTAGTAACAGGCAAAATGAGGGCTGGTGTTTCCTATAACACTGAACCATGGCAATAACATTCAGCAGCTTCCCTTTTTTTTGCCACACCTAAACAATATTAAGTAGCTCCATAAACATTTACAGAGGCTTCTGGTAAAAATAGAGCTGGATTTCTCTAACATTCGTCTGTATCCTGCTTCTGAAAACTATGGTGGGAGGGTGCTGACTCGTAGGCTGCTTCTGTCGAGGCTGCAAATGATGCCCATTGACAGGGTCTGTCTGGACTCCCAAGAAGGACGAAGAAATGAGCAGTCGAGATTTTTGGGCTTCTGTAACAGTAGTGGATTTTTTTCTGCACTAGCTTCTTGGGCACATTTGAGACGTAAATTTACATCCGATCAAGTAATTTCAGTTTAACTTCTTCAAGTTATAAAGTATAGACTTTCTTGGAATTTGACTATTTGCATGAAAACTGTTACCAATTAGGTAAAAGTATTTCACTTGTTCTCACTCTTGACAGCCTTTAGTGTGCAGGCCAGGAGGAGCAGAAATACTGCTGATGAACAAGGCTTGTTGTGACCCTTGGTCTCTACAGAAATATTTCCCATATAGAGCAGGAATGGCAGAGACTCACCTGGGGCAAGATACTGCTGGTGGAGAGTAGCTATTTTTTCAGACTGCTGTGCTCCCTGTAGCAGTTGTAAATGCCTAATTATAAGGAGACTAACCATAGAGTGTAAGTTGGAAACGGGACAAAGCTTTGCAGAAGAGCCATTACAAGTCCTAGCAGAAGTCTTGATTTTTTGAAGTATTGCTTCAACAAAGGAAACAGACTGCAGCTACATGAAAGATAATAAAACGCAGTGCTCGGCCCTTGAGGATGTGAATTTCCTTGTTAGGTAGAGACTTCAAAATTTGCAAACGCATAGCTTAATTTAAGTTTATGTGCATTGCTTGTACCATGGTTGCCATAACAGTGGTTAAAAGCTAGTTACACTTCCTTTATTTTAGTGGTCTTAGTATTGCTATTTCAAGCAGAATGCTTGTTTTGAGGTTTTTACACAGTGCTGTCAATATGCTCCTGATTTTTTATTCATGATTGATACATTGTTACTCTGGTGCTTTCATTAATGGAAATGGGTTCAAGGCTGTGAGGAGACTGTCCTGTGGTCAGTACTTGCTACATTAACCCAAACTTTACTTTTTGGAGTGAGCAATGGAATAGACACAAGGAAGTAACCTGAAAAATGAAGTTCTTCAAGGGGAGATTGACAAAGTTTTGTGTTAGTTTAGAGGAAATATGAATTCAGTAGAACTAGTACAGTTGTACTTAAAAACTTGTGACTGTATGATTTGGGCGAAAACTTGTCTGGTGAGCACAGCTGTCAGTGGCTTGTTCTGGAAATGGAAGTACTGGGTTTATTGATAATTTTGGAGGAACATCAGGGTCACTATCTGATTTTGCAGTGATATGTACAATAGTAAATGTGTCATTGTCACCCAGAGCAGTTTGACTCAATATTTAGGTACTGGATGCACTGAGTGAAAGGGTGAGGTTTTGCCTGCTCTTCTCAAACCTTGCTCAAAGGCCTGTGATTAGACACTTAAGTCTTATGTGCTTCTGTTCTCTCATATGGTTCTAACTCCTGATAATGAAGGAAAGATTAGTTCTTGTTACTGGGTATGTAAGTGAATGAGCAATAAGGGCTGGAGTTGTCCAGAAGCAATGTGGGCAATTGCCCTGCAAAGCAATGTCTGCCTACCTTTGCAGTGTGATCCTGAAGTGACCAAGCAGGGAGCACTGGGAGGAGGTTACCCTGGAGCCAGCAGTGCCAGCTTCAATAACTCTGCAAGCATTTGCGTTCCTACTATGCAGTGGAGGCAGCAGAGCAGGCTTCAGGTGATAACTGAGGTCATTGCTGACATAGGACTGCCTCTGGACTTGCTACCTGCATGGATACACTGAGTTTGTCTTCTTCTGCAAGAATGTAGCTTTTCACCCATAAAGTGGGAACAAAAAAGGTGCATCTCCATCCTCTGTGACTTTCTGCACCTGTGTGGACTGACACAGTTAGAAAGGCCAGGAAGATGTAGGGTGACATCCTAGCTTGTGAGCCTGATGCTGCACCTCCATCTTTTTTTTTTTGTGGTTCCTGCTTGTGCTAGGCCAGCTCAGCTGCAGACACAGCTGCAGTTTTGGATTGTTTCACAATCCGCTCAGCTACCTATCCAGGGGAGCTGGGAATGTCAGAGGGAGGGCATGAACCACCATGGCTCTGTTCAGTCTCTACCTCTGGGTGTCCAGGGGTCCTGCTCGTCACCTAAACTTAACACACCTGATTGGTGTTCCACATAATATTTATTTATGTTCTTGTGAATTTTAAGCCATTTGTTTTGTATTAAAATTCTTCAGTCTCATTCTTTGGGTCTGTGGATACAAACTAATTTTCAGATGTGTCATCCCTAATGCTTAAGTTTTTTCTCCCCACGAAGGTTAGAAAAAAAATTGTGCCTGTAAATCAAAGAATTTAAATTGCAACCTTCAAAGATATTGTGACTGTAATAATTATTTAGGAACAAAAAGCAAGGCAGGCAGGGAAATGTGTTCTCCAAGTTCAAGGCTGCAAACCTCACAGCATGCATACTTTTCTTTATTATTTGCCTGTTTGTGTTTGTATTGAAATTTCAGGTGTTTTCTGGAGTTCCTTTCAGAGTATGGAGAGTGTGAAGCAAATGGTTTGTTTAGACCTTGGTAGGAGGACGACTCTGCAACAGACTGGCTAGGGAAGGAGCAGGGGATGATGAATTCTCAGAGGAAGAATTAAGACCAGATGTCAGGGCTGAGGGTTTCTACACTGCAGTCTTTCTCATGGTGATTTCAAATCTGCTCAGTGCTTGAGTGACGCTCATGCTTATGGCTTTTGCTAGACAGGTGTTTCAGTCCTTCTGAGTCTTATGGTTCAGACCCTGAGACTCGTGTAGCTATTGTCTGAGTTACTCAGTGACACTCAGACACAGCTTTCTTCTCAGGTTCTCTTTGTCTTTCACTCCAGTGTTCCTGCCTGTCATCCTTGTTTTCTGTTCTTTAAGCTACACCTTACCACATTTCTTCCAGCTGGTTACTGTACTGTGAATTTGCTGGTAGGAAGCTTTTTGAAGTCAGCCTCCCAATGATCTGAATATTGAATCCATTTGTCTACTGTTTCCTCCCAAACAGAATATAGTGCTGGACTTTTTTCAGGAGGTGTGAGGGGTTCTTCCCTTCCCCCTCTCTCACTCCCCGTGTCCCTGCTGTTCTTGTCTTTCTCCTTTCTGGTAACCAAGTGTAGCCCACAGGTAGTAGGGATTTGCTACAACTGTATCTGTAAATCACTGTTCTGGTCTCAGATTGTAACACAGATGAGCCTTTTGACAATTTCAAGATGAAAAGGAATCAAACAAGGGTCTGATTTAGCCAAAAATCCTGTGCAGCATTTGCAGGATGTTATGTTAATTGGTTACTGTGTAAATGGCCATCAGTCTTTTTAATTTCTACGAAAGAATGACAACAGTGACTGAAAACCTTGGTGCTATGCTTTTTCTTGTGGACTGCAACTAGTTCCCTTTTGGTGAAGCATCAATGGCTCTTATCAGACTTGCTTATCTTCTTTAGTCCCTAGGGTCCCCGTTTGCCTCATTAAGCCTTGTACTTTATTCTGTTCTTGCATGTTGGCTAAGATGTCTCAAACAACTTCATTAAAATGATTTCAGCTGCTGTTTGCACAGGAGAGCATCTAAACTGGCAGCAGCAGGAGTGCAATAGACCTGTGGGTCAACATCAATGCGTGTGAACAGATGAGGGGTGGACAAACCTGAATTTGGGTTTACTGCTGCCACCGTGGTGAGTTCAATCTGCACCCTGTCCTTCCCAATGATGGTCTCCAGCCCCTCTTTCCTGTTCTTCCACTCTGTTTCTGCAGTGGCTTTCTGTCCTGGACTTGATCCACAGATGTTTACGGGTGGGGTTGTGGCCACAGGTAGTGGTGCTGTGACTACATATGACGAAAGTTGCCTCTGGAGTTCAGCAGAAGGCTAGTCACATCTCCTTTTGCTGTTATCTTCTTTGTCGCTGCTTCCAGCTCCTTGGAGAGGGATGAATGCCTTTTAGATGAGCTTTTCACCCTTTTTGGGTAACCTTCAAAGTATTTCACCCTTCAAAAGTGACGACTCCTTTTATGTAGGTGTGCATATGCATTTGACTTACTGATATACCTCCTGTTCATTTCAGAGAAAATTGAAATATAAACTTTCTAATGCTAGAAATCAATTTGGTGACGTTTTTTGTCAAGAAGCTTAGCATTTTCATTCTGACTAAACCCAGTTACAGGGTTGATACTAAGCTGTGCTGTAGATGCTAAGATTTTTCTGTCTTTTATAGTTGAGTAGTGCATTTTACTAGCCTGGCAATATTAAACTGTCCTTTTCATTATTTTGCTTACATTCTGCTTGTGTTACGTTGGACTGAGGTCACAGTAGGTAAAATGTAAGGAAATTGAATCCATATGGTAAAATTTTGGCTTTTTTATTGAAGGTGGTTAATGTATATTGCTAATAAAAAGCAAACAGGTTAAAGTAATTCCAGTGAAATGAACAGAGCAAATGGTAAAAGTGTCAAAATATGTGGAATTCAAATCACAAGTTCTTTATTTAAGGAAGCAGTGAAGGTATAAAGCTGACAGAGGAACCTTTCATGCTTTACTATTTGTTTGCTCATGAATTAACCTCTGGAGAAGGAAACCATTTTGGAAATTACTGCTGGAATGTGCAATATTATTCGGAATGCCTCCAGTGATGTGCTAATCTGACCAACCAGCCTTTTAAAAAAATTACTTTTTAAAAAAACCCGTATGGAAAATGTCATTCTTGCTGTAAGCATGTGGAAAATGAGCAAACCTTCCGATGAGACCAAATATTTACCAGCGTAGCCTTTTCCAAGCTGCCTGCAAGCTTGGCCGTGTTAATAGCTTTTGGACTAGGCAAGTATAGGATGGCCCATAAAGAGTAGAAATAACTTGTAATTGGTGTTTACTGCCTCTTCAGGATCTATGAGTCTGAGTGCTTCCTTTGGCTTGCAATATTTTCAGGAACATAGACTGAGAGTTTATTAGCAAAGAGTTTTAAGGTCTACTGGATAGCTCATAGAGTTTTAAAGGTGTTCTCTGAGCACCTGAAGCTTGGGGAAAGTTGGTGTGCCTTGAAGTGACCAGCTAGCAAAGTATGCAGCAATAAAAAGTTACAATTTTATTAATGAGTAACATGAAGTATTGCTGGAAACAGTGACACTGGCGGTTAAATGTAGGTGGCAGTGGCTGGGCAACAGGCTGATAAATTGCATTTCATGTTTGCAATTGTAGGTGGCAACACTTCAAGTTAACTGGAATTGTTTGGAGTTGGATTTTCATACACTCCTTTCAACTCCATTACACTGTCTCCTTGTTCTTCCAAATATACAGAACAATTATATTGAAGTTAAGATAAAATGAACCATGTTATTTTTCTGCGCAAGGTTAAAGGACCGTGCTAGAAAAGAGATGGCCATGCTCTGGTACCATTGTACAATAAGATAATGTCAGAACTACTTAATGTCTTTTAATGTAATGTCTCTACTAAAGTCTCATGGTGATACTGTAGAAAGCCTGAGGTTTAAAAGTAGAGTAAAGGATGTGTATACATACAATCAGAAAAATTAATGTTAGATGTTGTGGCAGCGCATGTGGTTACTAGCTGAGTGCTAAAACTGTCTTGCGTCTCTGTGGTTAAAGGAGACTTTTTCTAAACTTGGTGGGAATTCAAGTATCGAGACATGTCTGAGGAGTCTTTCAGCCTTCTGCCATGTCAGCACTTTAACACACTGAAATGAGGCGGTTTTGACACTTGGCTTCAGGAGCACTGGCTGTGGTTGCTGTTGCATCACTGTCTCCTTGGCATGATAGTCCTAAGGTCCATGTGTTGTAATAACGCTCAGTCTCTCTAAATTGATGTGGTTGGACTTGTGGTAGCAGATACATAAGACTGAAATATGACCTTTTTCAATGAAATGGGGGGAGGAGGATCCAGCAGAGTAAATACACAGGAATGAGGCTCTATGAGAAAGCTCCAGGGAAAGTCTGGTTTAGCAAGCATTTTTAATTTTACATCAAAATGTCTTTTTACTGGATTTCTGTTGTCAGCACTTCCATGTTAATGGTATTTGTTTGTTTTCCCCATTTGCAGTGTCTAGCAGTGAGATCTGGTACAGAACAGTAGCCCTGTAGATTCTGTGTGTTCCTTGTGAGAGACGCATGCGTATTTCTGTGTCAAGATCTGTGCCTGCGTGCTTTAGAACATGCAACAACTAGATTAGGAGAAACATAGCCATTTTTAAGGGAGGGGGAGAGTAGTTCGGTGTTGGAAAGATTTGAGAAATGCCACACAGAAGAGCCTCATAATTTCACAAAATTTTAACAAACTTTCATGATCTGAAGTGAGTCTGCCCTCCCTCTTCGCAGCTGTGGTAAGTTTTTGAGTGCTTGCAATGTGTGCCTTTGTCCAGAGCCCTTTCTTGGGGCAAATGTTCAGGGAATGAACTGAATTCCTTTGACTGGAGCCACAGAAAAAGGCTCAGGCCATCTGGTTTTATTGTTATGGGACATGTGCTAGCTGCTTGTGACTGTGCTGTTTGACAAGGAAGTCTACAAAAAACTGTTTTGATTGGAGCCTTACATTTTTCATCCAAAGATAAATATCTTCCAGTGTAACAATAGACCTGCGGGTACTAAATGCCTTGACAGAACAACTGTAATAGGTGTTTGGTGCCATAAAGCCATTTTTTCTTAGTAGCCTATTGAATGATCTCTGTTCACATAGCTGAAGCTGGCGTATTTTCTTCTGCATATTTAATAAACTATTTCATTAGATACCTGCGAGTCATTATTGGGAGTGAAGGCTCAGAAGTGAACTCTTTTCAACTCTGTAGCTTTGAACAGTGTTTTTCTGATATCTGTACATGTAGTCCTGTCCCCATATTTTCCAGCTGTCTGGTAGTGCTGTAAGCTCCTGCCCCACTGCAGTGAGGGCAGCTCAGGTAGCAGCAAGCGTGGCTCAGAGCATCACAAGCTCAGACCTGATCTGGTTATGGGGGTGGGCTGGTGTGGTGTTGGTGCAGTAGCAGCACCTGAATTGCCAACCTAGGAGTGATCACAGAGCTGAACTGCCTTGGGCAGGCACTCCTGCCATGCTGGATACCTGAAAGTATAAATTTTATTAGGAATAAAATATGGCACTGAATTTATTGGCCTCTTTCACACTAGGGCAAAATAGTTACATGCTCTCATATAATCTAAGGTTTTAGGTCACCTCGACCATCTAAACTGCAGCTAGCTTTTTCTTGAAACTACAGCACTGAAGAGAGATGGCAAGTGCTTCATGTTTGCGGCTCGTCCTCATGGTACAGGCAGATGTAAGCGGGATGCTGCCTACACCCTGTTGTAGAGGGCTCAACTCTCACCAGGGCTGGCTATGGCCAGCAAATTGTCAGTCAGTTTTTGTGCAAGAGGGGCTCAGCTTTTGTTTTTATGTTTTCGGCTGTTACAGCATGCCTCTGTTAAATGCTTTTCAGTGTGCTAATATTGGGGATGTGGGGATAGGCTTGGGTGCAGGAGGTAGGAAGGTGTGAGGTGGAGATAAGCAGAATTTGCAGAATTTCTCACCAGTGAACTGCAGCACTGCCTTGCTTTGCCTACTGCGTGGCCAGAATGGCACATAGCTGGGACTGCCAAATGTGGTTTAGCTAATGTTTAATTCAAATACTCTGGTGAAAAACTTTTGTTCCAGCATTCTACAGTATTTGTTCATGTATCTCTTTTCTTGTCCATCAATCCTGACTTTACAAATTCTTTTCTGTCACTGTAAGAGGATTTTGTTCCCTCTGTCCTCTGTTATGTCCTGTGTATTGAGCTTCCGTGTTGTAGTGCCAAAAGAGCCAACCTCCTCCTTGCTCACGTCTCACTTTCCATGGGAAAATGTCTCTGGTGGCAGGAAATTGAGGGGGATTGGCCCTGGGAAATAAAAGCCTCTGTTCCTTTCTTTGCCTTCTTCAGTATAAGAAGTCTTTTGGTATGTCTGTGGCAAATGCCTTATTAAAGGGTCTGTATGCTAGAAGCAACCACATGCAGTTCTTCAGCTATTGCAGATAGTCATATGTCTGAGTGCAAATGAATGACCAGGGAGCCTTAAAAGCTGCTATAGGTTTTGCAGGGGATTTTTTTCTAACCTCATTTTTTTAAGACAACAAAAACTGTGGGCATAATTCTAAATTATTCAAAGTGTTCTATAAATTTGCATTCAGAAATTAAAACAAACTCTACTTTTGCTTGCATGCTCTCTGGTTGCGCATTATAGAAGTTTCAAGTTTAGCTTCATTTAAAAATACAATCCATGGATCCACGGGTTCATTTGAAAACTGTTGCAAATTAGACCTGTAAAATGTCATCCTAAGTATAAATTTACTAATGGGAGAGATTTGGTAAGCCCAGTGATATGGATTATCTCTGTGACCCTGGGATCTCCAAAATCCTTTCCATGGTTGTGGTAAGAGGGTTAACTCTGAACATGAGCAACACTTACACAGCCAGCACTTGTTCTTAGAATTCTTGTGTAAACTGAGCATATCTTATATGAAGCTGAAGCTTTGAATCTCTTTCCAGACACTGTTAGTGAGGTCATGGCTCCAGTGGCTCTTGCACACCTGGGCTGATTACTGGTTTCAGTAATTATGTTGCAGCTTCAGAAGCCATGGCCCCATTTCTGAAAACTTAGATACAGAAGGTTGAAATGCTTTTATGTTGTCTACTAATATTGAGTCAGACTCAGCAAATGCAGCTTGTGCCATGTTGACTGTAGGCACGTGGAGCACCTTGGGTTGCGGTGGCAGCCCTGTGGTCAGCAGCTGACAGCTCCAAGTATTTGCCAACAACTAGAGTGGCTGACTTGGATCAGGGCACATCAGAAAGTTTTTGCAATCTCTAATGAAATCCCAAACATCCACTAGTCATAGCTACTGCCTTGCCTGTTCTGCTCCTTCCATAATGGTGGCACACAGGACAAATATTTCAGACAAAGATGATGTGGATGTAAGCACAATACGTCAGCTGATGTAAGATGCTCAAGTATCTCAATTTACGAATACTCCCTGATAAACAGACTTATTGTTGTGAAAAATATGTAGAATGAGAGTATGTTGGATGTTGCTATTAGAATGTGACTATTTCCATTGAATCGGTTGTGGGAAAACTTTACTTGGACAATTGTTGCATCATACTGAGTGCAGAATAAGTCTGTTCTCGTGTTTGTTCAAAATTAGGTGTGGCAATTTAAGCTTTAGTGCTGGTCACTGCTCCATACAGTATTTCCTACACGCTCTTCCTCTAGTGTTCTTCAGTGAAGGAATGTCTATAATGAGGGAACTTGCTGTCTTAGCACACATGCTTTGTATGTATTGACTGTTGACTATAACAGGGTGGCAACATCTAAAATGAACTGAAATGGAGAGCTTTTAGGCTAGCTACACTGGCATTTTTATTAGTTCTTGTCAATAGTCCAGATATACTCTTAACAATTCCCACTCTGAGGGAATATTTGATATTTTTCCTCTTAATTCCAAATCAAAAGTCACAAAATTGATGAATTGAACAGTATGTTATTTTAGATGCCTTTTTTCCTGTATAGCTTCCATGTAGCGTGCATGTGCCTTGTTCTGTGGTGTTTGGATCTTTTCAGCTGAAACATTTTGTGTCTGCCTGTATCCTTCTTGGCCTTACCAGTGGGCTGGAGATCTTCATGTGAAGCCCAGTTCTGCTTACTCTACCCTGTAGCATCCTTTATCACAACACTCACTTGCTTGAGTTGAGCACTATCAAGAAGTTACTGATACAGCAGAGACGTGTTTATTCTTTCACCGGTCTCCCAGTTTTCTGACTAACATTTACCCTGTTAGGCAGAAAGACAAAGTTTTCTGTCTTCAAACACTCGCATGTTGAACTTGGTGAGGGTGGATTGATGGATGCAATCATGGGGTATTTGTCTGCAGTTGTGGAAAGTTATATGCAAAGCCCTAGTCAAAGACTGAAGCCTTTGCCAAAAATATATTATAGAAGGCTAGACTTTAAGGACCCAAGCCTTCAAAGTAGTTTCCTCTGCAGCTCTGTCCTGGTGCCACCTCTGTCCCGCAGGTTGTCATTACTGTTTCTAAAAGTGTCTGTAACTGCTTATTTGATGTGATAGCACTGTTGCTTTGAAGCCAGTATACGCTGGAGGGGGAAAGCGTGTAATCAGTCTTATCGGAAGCTGATGTTGCAAGAGACTCCTCCTAGCATCACCACTATAGGTGTTGGTACTGCCTGTGCTCTGCCTTTTCAGTGCTTGCATATTCAGCCCAGAAACAGCCGCTTTGCTCCTGGCAGGAAAGAAGCCTAATTTCCTACAAGTGAGCTGCTGATACAGTGTCACTTCCAGAAAGGATCTGGGTTTTCAGCTTTTCAGTATCTACAAGTTACTTGCCTTTTCCCTCATTATTGGAGGGTTTCCTAAGCAGAACAACTGTTACTATCCCACAATATCTGTCAGTGCCTTTATCTGAATCAATCTTGGCAAATAATTTTAATAACAGATTTGAGGCTGGCCAGCACTTCTCGATCTGTGATGTCCTTGTTGAGGATGGGAGGGAGCTGTGGATGTGTAGATCCAGGACTAGATTGTTAGTCATTAGTGTTAGTCACGCAAATTCCTGGACTGATACTTATCAAATGGGTTGTGTGGTTTTCTCACTCCTACTTTCAGACAAGCTGCCTTTTTTGCTGCTTTGCTTATGGCTGTGGTGAGTTACGTTTGGAAGGCAGGGGTGTATGTCTGTTCCATGAGCTAAGAGGAGCAGAGCATGAGAGCTGTGAAGTGGAGGATGAAGGCTTGATCTGGTACTGGCTGTCTCATCCTGGCTGACAGGGCCATAGCTGACTAAGATGGTCAGCTGGGCTCCTCTGGCACTTGTCTTCATCCATGGGGCTCTCATGGGGGAGAGCTATGACGTTTGAAACGTGGCCCTAGAGCTCTATGTGACCAGTAGTAAAGTGATATAATAAATTTCAGCATGGTTGCTCGTTGATACTTCTCTCACTTTGGGGAGCCAGGACCCCTCTGCAGCAGAGGAGCTGTGTCAGGGAGTGGGAGCAGCCTGTCCTGGACATGCTGACAGTGGTGTGGTCAAGAACAGCCTCCATGGCCAGCTCTCAAGTCGGGGTGTTTTATTACCTGCATCTCATATTTGCCTCCAAACTAATGTTTTGGTTCATAGCAAGTGATGATCTGATTACAGTATCTGAGAACTCATTTTAGAGTGAGTCACACTTATTGGAGCTACCAGACTTAAAAGAGACTCGGAGCAAGACACACGTTTGTTTTATCGGTGTATGAAACTTCTGGGTAATTAGGAAGAGCCATCTTAAAAGCAAAGGAGGGTAAGAGATGTCAATGTTTGTGGTGATCAAAACTGAAAGTACAAAGCTTAAAGCAGCTATATGATATGTTAATAAATGTGTGGTAGCATGAGTCCAAAATGTGGGTGAGTAGTGTCGTTTCTTTTGTGTCCTTAGTAAAGGCATGTGGGATCCTTTCTATGTTCGTTTTTTGAGCTATAGCCTTCAAAATATGCACGTACTTGTAAAGCCCATCTTCTTGCTTTATTACGGTGCCTTTTACTTGCATTGCCTGTATCACCTACTGGAAGGTGTTTACCCACTACATGAGGCAGCTGTATCAGGGACGTGCTGGAAACTTGCTTGTGACATATGCAATCTGTGTGGCAAGTTGAACTAAAAAAGCATCTCACAGTGCATTTGAGGAGGAGAGGGGCCTGTATTTTTTTCCACCAGGGATGCATCTTCATGTTCTGAGCTAACCGGCTTGTGGGCCGCCACAGAAAGTGGCTGGCCCAGCCCTGCATTTCTGTCCCTTCCCTTGTGCCTCCACCAGCACCTCCACAGGTGCTCAGCAGCTCTGATTAGGGACCTGATCTTACTAGAAGTGGATTTTTTTGTAGCTGTTGCTCTTTGGCAAGGGCTGCCCCTTGTTCTTGTTCACTGATGCAGCTGCAGGATTGCTGGCTCTGACATGAGAGATGATGGGAGTATGTGGCTGGGAAATATGAGGAAGGGCAAGGTCAGCTCTTTTGGCAGCCGCTAGCACAAATAGGGTGTAATTTTGGTTACTGGTTTATGCTGAATGCTGTTTCCAAAAGTCTCACATGCTGTGATTGAAACTCCGCCAGAAGTTAGCACTACTATATGGTCTTTCAGATTCATTGCTAGAAACATTTGGCAAAATTGCAGATTTGCTCAGAGGCCCTCTGTACCCTAGAAAGAGAGGAACACCAGTCATGGGGTAGAGGTTGTTAATAATCAGGGTCATCTGCAGCTGATGATGTGCACAGAGTCATCCTTAATAGGCTAGGAGAGTGATTTTATGGGAGGTGATGTGGTTGTAGCAGTTAGTAGGGGTGTGAACGCAACAGCTTGTTTATTTGATTACAGCCTTCATCAGCCTGATCAGTGGGAGGCAAGCTCTGTCTGTTGCAGTCTTACAGGTTGCTGAAGCTGCAGCTGGTTCTCAGGTTACCCTGAAGATACTTTTGCAGTGCATTGCTGTCCATCTCTACTGCTGATGCTCTGCTTAGCATGGGGCTGCTTCATCTGCTGCTTGCTTTGAGGTTCCACATGGGAGTCCTCAAACTCCTCTGAGGATGTGTATGCTGAAATTCTGCTGGGTCCCAGCCTCAGCCCCACATGTTTGAGTGCTCCATCCTGCCCCCAAACTGGGCAATGGACGAAGAGCAATACATGCTCGGTTTTGAACAAGCAAAACATGAAGAATTCACCATACAGAGACCACTATCTTCTTGGTGATCTAAATATCTTTGTGCACCATGCTATAAAAAGCCTCTTTTGAGGAGAAGATGCCTATTTTAATTTCTTTTCTGCCATAATTTGCCTAGGTTCTCAGTAAATTTCTATGATTCTATGATTCTAAAATTGCTCGAAGAATTGCCTCTGACTTGCGTGTAATTTGATATGTGTTTCTGTTTGCAGCTATTGTGGATGATGAAAGGCTTTCAGCAGAGGAAATGGATGAGAGAAGGCGTCAGAACATTGCTTATGAGTACCTGTGCCACTTAGAAGAAGCAAAAAGGTAAGTAAATGAAAGCACACTTATACCTGGTCTTTGAATACAGAAGTTCAGGCCTCTTGTGTTCTTGAGCATTGTAACTTTTAACTCAACTTTTTTAATTACTTGGATTAACTTAATGTTGGAATTTTACAGCATGCAGTATGAGAAACTAGTGCCAAATGTGAGACATTTAATTCAAAGGAGTATTTAGAAATAATCAAGACAATCGCCTCAATTACTCTGGTGACCGCCTTCAATGAAAGTAAAGGCTGGGTGTTAAAACCTAAGGATGTGGTTTTGTGAGAAGGTGAGTCAGGCCTGTGTGACTAACTGGGGAATGTCTGTTGTTCCTGGCTGCGCGGTCGTGCTGCCTTCTTGGAGCTAGTGCTTGTGGAGTGACTCAGATTGCCAAGATGACAGAAAATCGCTGGAGCTCTTACTGGGTTAATGATCCATATCATCTCTGTATTTCAATGGTAAGTGCAGGCAGGGCAATAAGATAACCTGAACTCTGCTCTTTCTGTAGTTTCTCTAACCCATTGGTCAAGAGTACTCATCTCTTGAAATGAAAGCCTGTGATTGAGGCACTGATCTGCAAGTGCACAGGGATTTTATCACCTTTGTGCAAATGTACCGTGCTATGTGTACGTCATTGCTAACACAAATATTCAACAATATTTTCACAAATACTGAGCAAGTAAACAGGGTTGCAATATCCTTGTGCCTTTGGAGTATGTTGAAGTGCTGCTACTATAGTACACAAAGGCATATTTTATGTAGTCTGGTCAGAATTTTTCAGAGATGCCTGCTGTACTCAATTTATTGCTCTGGGCATCACTGGTAAGTGCTGTGGGGCAGCTAGCTGACAATGATTTTGCCCCTTTGTTATAAAAATCAGCCATTCTTACTTCTTATTCACTATGCTGTCCCATTTGCTGTAGCAAACATTGCCTGCTTTGCTCTCTCTTCCTCTTTCCACTGCTGAGTGGTTCCCCATTCACATATTTAAGATGGCAAGTGTCTTACTGCTGCCAGAGAGGACTGTCCTGCCCTTCACGTTCCTGTTGCCTCCATCATGCAATTGCAAGAGATTGCCCTTGATCAGCTGACTCAGCTTGCTATACTGGCAGGAAATTCGTAGCTCTTTTGCTGAGTTAGTTTTCTAGTGGTTTAGTGAGCTGACTAGCCTGATCAAGAGGTCAGAGGAGAATCGGTGCTGGGAAGAGGAAGGAGATGGGATGTAGCTGCACACTTGAGAGGAGGGAGCAGGTCTCCACCTAGCTTGCTGAGATGTTAGATCAGCTTCACCATCTCGGGAAACTTCACTGAGCCAGGTTTTGATTTTACTCAAGATTCCTTCTTGGTTTGTTGCAATTCACCTGCCTGCTGGTTTCTGGCAAGATAGGAATAACCATTAGTGTCCAAACCCAGCCTTTTCTATTACTATTATTATTAATTTATCTTCCCAGCTTTTTTCACCCTCCTCCATTCCCAAGGCTACTTGTCATCTTGAACTCAAATCCTCTGGTTCATCTGAAGCATCTCCCTTGATATCTCCCAAGGAAATTTGAAGTTACTTTTACAGTTAATGACTTAAATTAGCATCTGATATGAGTAACCTGCTTTTCTTCCTTGTATTTGTTTTCATATGGGTTCATGCCATTAGCAGTTCTCTAGAAGAAACATTCCTTTAGCTCTGTGATGGGACTTTGCAGCCAGAACTCCTAGAGTTGTTAGGTACCTGGAAGCATTTCTGGATCTCAGTTTGGAAAACTGGAATTCACTGGTAATGTTCATGACCAATGCCTGCTACTGCATGAGCTGGAGATAAGTGCTGTGGTGTAAGGAGCCTTGTGCTTCGCCCACCAAGGGGCTGGGTTGTCACAGATGAAGCTGACACAGCAGCCCAATGCTGCTGAATGTCCTCCGGTGCCTCAGCACACCAGCCCCAGTGCTCATAAGGGAGGAGAGGGTGGTGATGCTGGGAGTGGTGAAGGCTCTGGGTGTGCTCTTAAGTGGACAGAGTTGCTGTGGGGGAAAAGAGAGGGCAAGGGAAACTTCTCCCTTCACAGCAAACTGTTGGGATAATTCAGTTGTATAATGAGACTTTGCCACAATACAGACTTGCTAATGTGACGACAACCTGGAGGTGAACGCATACAAAACACTTGCAGAAATGCCTGTGTCTCACAGCTGTGTAGGCCCTAGCCCTGCTTCCTCAGGAGGCGAGGAACGCAATCTGTGTGGGGTGTGCCGGTGGCAGGGGCAGGCTGGGTTGGGAAACGGTGTGCAGCTGTGTTCTCCCCAGCCAAACCTGGCAAAACAGTGGCATGAGAAAACGCTATATCTCTTCTTACTGTGCAGTTATCACCCTCTCTGTGTACTTGATTAGGGCTGAAATGAGTTGATGTTCGGTCTCTGTTCTGTACTTTAATGGTTATAGCATTTTCTTTGCCACAACAGAGACTGAACAAAACTGGGGACTCTGGAAAGAGAAAAAGCGGCCTCAAAGGGAGCAACAGGCTCAGAATTCAAACTGTGGCAAAATGAGACCAGGGCGAGCCTGGGAAGCTTGGGTGTAGGGCGCAGTCTACCTCGACTGCACACAGCAGGTTCGGCCCTTCAGCCGTGATGGGGATCCAGCTGATGGATCATCTTTTGCTGCTGTTGAATGGAGGGGTCCCAGTTGGGCGCTTGTCCCTGTTCCCCAGTGTTGGAGCAGCCCCCTTGGGATGCACAGGGCTCCCTCCCCAGCTGTGTGCTTGTGGTGGTGCTGCTGAGTTGAAGGACGCATGCTGGTGCCTTTGGACCCAGGTGCTGCAGCCAGTTGTGAAATCTCATGGAGCTTCAGCTGCTGCCTGCTTGCTTCTAGCAGTGCCTACCTGGGGAAAACCTGGGAGTGGGTACTGCCTCTCTCACATATTTGATTTCTGTTTACTGTTACAAGCTTTTTTGCTTCTATAAAACCTGAATGCATGGAGATGGTCTTTTTAGTATTCAGGACTCTATAGATAGCAATGACAAATAGACTGAAATGTGTAACGCAAGGTGCGAGGTTTCTCCATTCAACTGTCAGCTGCTGAAATGACAGCAAATACTATTTCAGGTGATCAGTAGTGTGCAAACAGTGTGTTTTGGCCCCTACTGAAGGGTAAGAAATACTTAAATAAGCAGTAAATAGGAAAAGGCTGGGGCAGAGCATGGCTTTATATACAGTATTATGGCAGGAGTTATGTTGTTTTTACCATATTTGTAATAAAAATATTATTTTATAGCAGCTCTGCATTTTGAAATGCCAGAGTTAATTGAAAGGGTAAAGAATGTGTGCCTTCAGCTGCTTTTCAGACCACTGTTTGCACACTTATTTCCTGTAGCCCAGCTTTAATAAAAGCTTTCCAAGTCTAACATGAAAGGACAATCCTGCCACTGGTAGCTGGTGCTTCTGCAAATACCTTCTGTGCTAGGCACAGTGTCTGTTATATGTATACAGCATAGGAAATTGTTTTTAAAACACAGTGAGCAGGCTTGTAATACCTGCAGAGGTCAGTAATGTTTGAATAGGGTGTTATATTTAATAATAGAGAAAAGATACTTTGTTATGTTAAATTGCTGGTCCCTTTCTCCCCCAAATCACACATCTGATAAATTGAGGTTTTGGTTGCTCAGATGTCATTTAGTTTGTTACTTTTGTCTTTAAGGAAAGTTTGTTACATATGAAAAAAAAGTAGAGATAAATGGATTGTTTCCAGTATCCTTGAACTCCTGAGAAGAACAAAATCAAGAATAAGCAATCACAAGTAGGGATTTACTCACTTCAAGAAATAGAAGCTCTCCAGAGATTACACGAATACGTTTCCAGTGTCACTTGGGGAAATCTTCTGTTAAATTACAAAGGCTTAAGGTGGGCACGAACAGCTGTGTCACAAGCCCTCATGTCTTACTGGATTAGATTAATTTTAACAAGTAAAGTTTACCAGAAAATTCTCCTTACCAGAGATTATCTTTGTAATACTCAGAATGTCAGATTCTGCCTTGAGTTTGTCTCTTTGCAAACGTGCAATTAGCTTGCTGTAAATTATAATGTAGATTTGAGGGGTTTTAAACCATGATTGAAGCTTTGGCATATAATGCAAATCAAGTTTACAGTAAATCTGTTGACTGGCTAGGTTTATAATCACCCATAATTAAGCAGGTACTATTCTCTTTGCTGCTTTGATATTACTCCTTCTTACACTAAGCTTGAATTTGAGCCATGGGAGGCCTCATTTTATTGATGTTGTCTTTCTGCATGAAATGGAATGCACTTTGTTTCACAGTGTATATGCTGCAATTTGATGACTGGAACTGCTAGCATTTGTCTTATTTCCTTTTACATCTCTTACTTAGCTGTTCAGTAGGACAGGAACTTGTGTGAAACACAATCTTTACCTTCAGTATTTGGACAGTGAAGACACAGAGAAGGAAAATTATCCAGGAAATTTCTTTATAGAAGCCACTGAAAATGTAAATCCTCATTCTTTTCCAGTTTCTTTACAATAGAATACCAAATAATCCATTTCAGGTTCTAAAACCTGCCTCCTTCATTGTATTAAACTGGTTTGCACTGGATAGGTGTGGTATTGGTCACTAACGAAATCCCAGTTGGAAGCTGCTGTGTAAAAAGGTACATGCAGTTTAGCATACTTAAAAGGTCAAGCCCTGAAATGCCCAACTGGGTTCAGTTGAAGCTAACTGTTCTGCAGTACCATAGCACCATAGAAAGCTCAAGTTTCTCCAGTTGCCAGGACTATGGGACCATAAATATTTGCTATGGAGCCCACCCCATTCCTGTTGGGGTACCTAGGTCCTATGGAGACTTGGTACAAACGAATTCTGCAAGGCTGTGTGCTGCTGTTGCACTGTGAGCAAAGTTGTGGTAACTGTGCAGCCCTAGCAGCTCATGAGTGAATTAATCCTACCCAAATGTTCTATTTTAAGTCCATTTCTTTCAGACTACAGGAAATCTTTAAAGCATTGTGATTAGAGGTAATTGCATACAATTGTAATACAGCTGACTGTAAGCAGAAAATGTGAAGGTACTTCTTCATAACCTTCCCTGTATGGGTTTGTCAAGAAAATTATTATTCTTGTAGTGGAGTCTATTGACATTGTGTAAACCATGAACTTTGGCTCATCTCCCCCCCTCTGTCTGCCTTAAGCCTAATAAAGCACCAGTGAACATGGCTGGCTGCAGCTCTGAAGGCCAAATGTTTGAAATTAAGATGCTTCAAGAGATAAAATCCTTGGAAGAATCCTACTTAGCCAGGGCATACTCATCTCTGAAGTAGCTCAGTCCACACAGAGGTAATGATCAGCAAGTATACTTGTCATTTTGTATTTTGATCCTCAAGGGTTACGTACCTAGGAGATAGACTGCTTAGCTATTGAGCTGAACAATTACTTGTTCCAGACAGTTACACAGTTGTGCAAATGTGCTGGAGTTTCCATATGCAAGTGTCAGTGATATCAATCAATCCAATAATTGCTTGGATAGTGATATTTGCATATGAAAAGTCTTAACAGCAAGATCTGAAGGAGAGAGAAACCTTTGTGCTACTATGAGAGAACTCACGTTTCTGTACAGGATGCATTGACCTGCTCACTGGGATGCTGAGGTAATCTGTGCACGTGTTATGGGTCATTGCTCAGTGTGTATAGTTGCTGGATAATGCTGCAGAATAATGATGGATGTGACCTTTTTTTGGAGACTACACCATATGGCATTTATCCCATAGCATTCACTGGAGCTAACAGTACAGTCACTTCAGAGTGGTTCTCTTTCCCAAAGTTTTCCACCTTGTTTTAGGCACCACCCTCTTGTAAAACAACTTGTGATTTTTTTGGTAAAAGAAGAGTGACAGATTCAAAGCTAGTTCATGCTCTTTTGCCCTCATATTGGTGTAGTTTGTAGTTTCAGCTTCACCAAAAGACAACATGGCATTTTTGTTTCTCCTTCACTTTCCCTTTTGCAACTTCATTTATCTGCAGTGCAACTCAAAAGCCTGTTTGACTTTGTACTCCGCCTACAGGACTAGCTGCTTGTCGGATCAAACTGACGGCTTCATTTTACACCCTGACTAGCTCCTAGTTAATATTAAGTGTAACCTGAGGTGGCCTCACAAAGGTGTCAGTAGTTGTCGAGTCGTTACAGCACGATATGGAGCACACCAGGCAGTGGGGAAGTAGGCTGCCAGGGGAGACTGGCAGAGATTCTTGCACATCACTGACTAAAACTTATGCATCTGGAAGGATGGTAAAGGGAAGCTTGAGGCTGAGTTGTGCAGGCAGGAATGCAGCTGTGGGCATTAGATGTAGCAGATGGACTGGAAGTTTGCACCTTGCCTAAGGTATTCATATGAAGTTGCTGTTGAGAAGAACCAATGGCAGTAACTGGGGGATGGAAGGGTACCATTTTATCCTTTCCTGAGTGCTGAAGGGCTTAACTGTTGCTCTTAACCTTTGGGTAGGTCCTTCTGCACTATTGGAACTCTGCTTAGTAAGTCCAAGGCATAGTTCCTGTTCATCTGAGAGCAGCCAAGGACTTTGCTTCCCTGCATGTTAATGATGAAATAAGTCACAGCACGTGTGCTAGAGCATGCATGCTGTATGCCCCTGTCACCCATGCTGGAGTGTTGGCTGTGATGATTCTATGCTGCACTGCTGGTGTAGCTGACCAGCAAGTGGTGCATTCTGCCTGGCATGTATCCCATTGTGCTGTAACCTTAGTATAGCATTCAAAAAATTTTGTTGTGTGGTTGTGTGTCTATTTGCTTTGGACCAGAGGAGGAAATTACCTGATGGAATCTGCTTTTTAACAGCTCCCTTGCAGAAGTGTACTTTTCACATGCTGAGATCCTCCTTTCCCAACTGCCATGTCCTGGACAGCTGTTGATCTTTGGAAGAAGTGTTTATTCAGGCTCTTGCAGAAGCTGCTGTGGGGACATATGAATGGCTCTTCATAGATCAGAAGAGGCGAGGCAGCAACTTCATTGGGTAACCTTTATAACACTTCTTTATGTAGACCGTTGTTGCTGGTGAGGAGCCCACAGGTATGTGCTGGTGGGATGTCACTCTACTGGAAACAATAAATTGCGTGTTCATAAAAAACATGCTTCTAGAGCAGGAGGGTTTTGCTACAGCTCTGTGGATGCTGGAAATGCAGGTCCCTACAACTTGCTTACCTACAGCTTTGGGGCTGGAGATCCTCAGATTGATCTGGTAATTGATGAGATTTGCAAAAGAATGAATGTGCTGCTATACCTCCAGTTCTGGATTGGATAAACAACCCAGGGAGTACAGGGGTCAGTGCTCATTTAATGTGTAGGTGTGACCTTGCACCTGGCTTTTGCCTTCCAGGTACCGTAGGCAAACCCTTTATCAGATAAGGTAACTGCTGAGGGGTATAGATTTGGGTTACCTTAAAAATCACTTTTGATGCAAATACCTCAGCAATTCACTGACTGGAGAAGGAGCACTGTGACAGTCTGTGCCTACTGTTTTAGGTATGGAGTAATGCTAAAAAGTGCATTGGCTGTTGATGTTGCTCACTACAGACCATGTGAATCCTGTGTTAGTAGATACAGCTATTGCATACCCCATAGTATTCCTTACCATGAGATGAGTGACAGTCCTCTGAGGGACTAGGTTGCTGAGTTATGACTTGGGAAGATGCTTTTTAGAGCAACACGTAGCCAGACTTATAACCAAGTTGGCTAAGTAGCAGGATTGTGTGGCTTGCTGTGTGTACTGTCTGGTATTTTTGATTGTTACCAGTCTCAATGTTCCACATGCTTTAAGAAAGATGGTTTCCTGCTCACCTGCATCTAAATTCAAGGACCTATTAAGAGGTGAGGTATAGCAGTGTCCCAGGGTTGCTAAGAGCACGTATGCACCTTGCAGGAGCTCAGATATTTGAGACCTTCTCTTCTTGATGTGGAGCCACTGTCATTTGAAGCTGATAGTGTGGCAGTGTCCCATAATTGCTCTTGCTATTTTTATTGATAGTTGTAGAGATACACATGTGCAGGCTTCTGTGTGGGGCCAAGTAAAACCCTGAAGTTCTCCCCACCTCACTTGAGGTAGGGAGGGCTACGAAGATCACAGAATATCACAGAATATCACAGAATAGTAGGGGTTGGAAGGGACCTCTGTGGGTCATCTAGTCCAACCGCCCTGCCGAAGCAGGGTCACCTACAGTAGGCTGCACAGGATCTTGTCCAGGCGGGTCTTGAATATCTCCAGAGAAGGAGACTCCACAACCTCCCTGGGCAGCCTGTTC
>Ga0065711_1031620_pt1 | contig 29195 bp, 18 predicted proteins | sample Hoacrofraction12_FD_59098 | JGI IMG/M metagenome (GOLD analysis project Ga0065711, IMG submission 59098) | Hoatzin crop microbial communities from Cojedes, Venezuela - Epithelial fraction 12 v2 (version 2) | ecosystem: Host-associated > Birds > Digestive system > Esophagus > Crop | place... | reverse complement strand
CTTAATTTTTCTTGTACTAATAGTTCATAGAATATCTATCAACATTCACAGGGGCTCAAGGAAGTGCAAATTAAACTATTTAACAGACACTGGGCTCCTCAGTTTCCTAACTGTCGGTATGTGTGTGTTTGTGTGCATGTAGGAGGGGGGACACGCGAGTGCCCGTTTTCTCCTCACAGTCACATTTCATTTATATTCATCTGGAGCAAACATTTTTCAAATGCAATGAAGTGCACAAATCAGGGTTTGTTAAAAGCAGCTGTGGATAAATGTTTCAGTTTTTGGAAGATGGAGAAAATAACTACGCTTTTCAAAATGCATGATAATGAGGTTTTAATAATCTATGGTTTGTGTGCAATGGAAAGGTTACAGACACTCAGCTGTGTCTGTCTGCAGTGTTTGTGAGAAGATGAAAATAGTATTTAGCATTCACTTGAAAATGCATTTAGCAAAATCAAATGAATGATACAAAATTTGGGAAGACTGAATGCACAGCCTGAGTCTGTTTCAAAAACTGACTTCTGCAGGAAGCACTGGGGGAGTCATTGATGTTGTAATTGGTAGAATAAAGCTAAAGGAAAAACTGCTCAGAGGTATCCAAAGTGATATGCTGGGGCTTTTTCAATTGTGGCAAGGCACGTGTCCACCATGTTTCGCCCAGAACCAGACCTGTCCTGGGTTGCTGGCCCTGACAAGGGAAGGGTCCCATCAATGCTTATACCTGGTGAAGGGACTCGCTTTTAGTGGTGGGGGCGATAGCACTGCTCTGCAGGCTGGGATAAGGGGCTGGGGGCAGTGCCTCACCCTAACAGGGAACAACCCAATCACTTTAAATTGCCCCATTTGGGGGAGCAGGCAGCAAACGGCACGTCACACAGAAAAGCTCAGTGCCGGTTCTAGCCCTGACACTACCACATGGCCACCGTCACTGGGTATGTCCGGTGGCGCAGGAACATTAAATTTTGGGGTGCCTTGCTGGTCACCGCCCCCGGGGGCTCTGGGACTGCTGGCAGGGGAGCCAGAGCCGCCCCCTCCCCTCGGCAAGCTGGGTCTGCACAGAAGTAGGAGTTGGCCTGCGTGTCTGGAGGAAAGGCTTACACGCTTTGCAAGGCTCGAAGAAGGTGTTTGGTTTATAGTTGTGAAATTTTTCCAGTGAACTAAGGAAGTTTCCTAAACATTGAAATAACCCCTTCTTTCCTTTCAAGTCGTTGGGAACTGATACTTTGTCTCTTTCACACCGAGTGGAAATGCCCTGTATTAGACAAATAAGTCTGCCGCAAACCCTCTTCCGCTCCGTTAGGTGCCAGCAATTACGTACCTCTCGTCACATGTCAGATGTGCGCGTCGGGAAGCTGGACTTGCAAAGCAAAAGTTAGGAACAAGCATATCTATTTGTTTCTCTAGATTTTGACTGGTTCCTGTAGGAAAATACAGTCTTGAACTGCACGAACATCTCCCTTCCCTATTCCCGTGGCAGCCCGAGTAAGCCACACGGCCTCTGTGCGTTATAGGACAAGTATTAGAATAATTACTAGCCTTGTGTGTTTAGACTATGAATAAATAACAGCCTTTAGCCTGAACTTTGCTGAAAAGCTTCTGTTTTCCTGTGGCGGCATCATATTAGATTTTTAACCCACTGACTAGATTGAAGGCTTCCTCTGTGCAGCCTGGAAGACACTAACGACATATGTCATGGCCCATGTTAAATCGAAGAGAAATCAGGATATACAGCTCAAAACTGAATTCCAGCTTCCGTTAAATCAGAATGGCCCCACTGTGCGATTACTAATACTTGATGATATTTGACTACAGCGCTTCAACATGGCTTCTCCGTGTCATCTGTTACAGTTATAACACTCATGCAATTTTCGAACAATAGCGATTGGGTGTGATTTGGCAGTTTGAACCTCAGGAAGCCATATATTTCCCCATGACAGAATATTATCTAATATACTGGCTATCTCAGATTGTAGCAGCTCTGAAAGCTAGCATAGGGGTTATGATTTAATGCAAATAATAAAATCTATTTATTGCTTATTAGACATGAAGCAATAACATTTCTGGCATTCCACCTCCCTGCTCCTACCAGGGTCTCTCCTGAAGGAGAGGGAACATGCTGTTTGCATTCAAGGCTCTTTGCTGGTGTTTTTAGAAGAGCACTTCCATTCTCGGTGTAGCTGGGTCCCCGCGCACCATGGCTTGGCACACAGGCTTCTGCCCAAACGCATCTCTTGCGCTCCCCTGCGTCGTCTGCTGCAGTAAAGGGAGGTGCCACACGCTGCTCCCCGAACTCGGCCGTGCAGGAGGCAGTGGGGAAGGGGGCCGTGGGGATGAGCAGAGCCTGGCCGGGGGTGCAGCCCGTGCTGGGGTGCTGCGGGGCTGGAGAGGTGGGTGGCAGACAGCTCATGGCTTGCTGGCTGGCATGTCTGCAAGAAAACAAGCTCTGCAACGTGCCGTTGAGGGCACATCGTGATTGCTAGGACTGGCATAGACAGCAGCCAGAGTCTGGTCTGGAAGGCACCACCACTTTCGGTAGAAAACCCATTTTTGGGGGCAGACGCAGTCTGTGATGTTGATAGTCTTTCTGTCCTCAGTAACAGAATCACAGTTGTTATTTACTGTAGAAACCTTCAGGCATGTCCTATGATTGCTATTAGAAATTAACTGAGAGTTTTAAAATCCTGTCTTTGAGGCTATTTCTTTCTTGTGGCGCATTTTTCTTCCTGCATTTTTGAAGAACTTTTTCTGTTTCATTTCCCCTCATTTTTTCACGTTTGATTTAGTGGATATTATGTACCTGTTACGCAAAAGCAAATTATTTCCTCAAATCTGGCATTCAGTTGTTTCTTATGTTGAGAAAGAATCCAAGTGTGAGACAACCGACCAGCTAACACACTCTGCCATGTAGGTGCTGCTGCGGGACAGATTCTGCTTTCATTCACACTGACATAAACCAAATTGTTTTATTGCCATCTGGTCATGGTATTCTGTATTTACAGATGTGAGGTTCGTTATCCTCTGAACTCCATCATAATGTCAAAGAATTAATCTTTTGAAGAAAATACTAATTTTTAAAATAAAAAAGTATTTTGAAAATCATATCAGAATTAAAAAATATTTTATATATTTAACAGCACTTTAACTTGATGTCCTTTCTTATTCAGTATTCACAGTGCCCATATGTCAGCTTCCAGTGCTGCCTCTTGCCTGTTACCATGATCTTCTCTCAGCACATAAACTGTTCAGGCTCAGATTTTCCTTTGAGTTTAACCCCTCAGATTTTGATTCACAGTGCCACACACAGTGTACGTTTAAAATGCTATAAAAGGTATTAATAATGCCTGAATCTACAAAGCAGAGCACAGAAAGAACGGATAGAAAAGCAAAATATAATTCTCCCCGCTGAAATTTAAGCAGCACAACGAGATTAATTCTCCAGCTCTTGCAAAAAGCGTCATGGGATCTTTAAAGACCACAGACAAACCGGGCCAAGATCTGTAAGTCCCTTCAAGACTAATGCTCCCTTCACACCATATAAACCATATAAAAGAACCACCGAGGGAAAGCCTCCCATCAATTTAAACAGCTGTGTAACACGTAACCTGACGCCGGGAGGGTTTATGTGTCCACACACCCAGCGCATCCTCCTGATTAGTGCCGAATGTTGTGCAGCGTGTTCCTGCCAAAGACAGAGGGACGTGTGTCGCCGACGGCGTGTGGTGGACAATGCGTGGCGGTGAGGCCACACTGGTGGCAGCTGAGTGGGGAGAAAGCATTGCCTCATCATGACAGCCTCTTGAGCAGATGCTTGTGACTGCCCAGACTGCTGCAGATGTATTTAATGAGATTAACTCCCCAAATGAGAACTCTTCAAGAGAAGTGTAGTAATAGTCACCTGTATTCTCCCCTTAACGAGACAGATCATCTGCCTAGGACTGAAATAGAGGCACACCAGCCCAGGCAGCCCCAGCGCCGCTGACAGCAGTGAACTGTTTCTCTGAAGGACTCTTTGTTGGCCAAGTGAAACACGGTGAGTCAAGCCATTGTCCTTCCTTGTTCATACGCCAGGACTGGACTCTGCCACAGAAGTCATTTTTCCCACCATCACACATGGTCTCCTTGCCTCTGCAAGACAAATGTGTTAAACAGCAGCTTTTCCAGAGCTTACAAGGGAAGCAGGGCTTTCCTCCTGCCCAGCAGCACGCCATGGCCACTGTGTTCTTGTTGCCCGAGGTCTACGGACTCTCTCGGCCAGGAGAGGTATTAATAGTTGTGGGCGATGCAGACACAACCAGTAGGTGTTACTAATAAATCACCAACCTGAGCAAAACCCAGATATGCACAGCCTTTGGAAAGAAAGGGAAAGATTATAATGTCATCATGAATGCAGAGAAAAATGGCATTGCTGGATTGATAGGAAAATCACAGCAAAATTGCACATGATTGCTTCCAGATCAAAGGAAGGAAAGTTAGTGCAGAGAGAAACGAGCCCAGCAGCAGGGAAGAGGCGATGGCAAGGGCGTTTGTCATCCTACCCGCAGCTTCGACAGCTTGCACCAACCGTAGACAGACAGTTTCTTGGATGTAAGTTTTGGATCTCAGAGTAACTAGGCCAAAAGCTTGCACATCAGAGGGAAAGCTACTCCTGATTCAGTCCTAATTAACACACAGGAGTTAATTCAAAGAAAATTACAGTAGGTGAATATCAAATTATTAGAGACAACCGTATAATTAGACTCACAAAGGGAAAATAAAACACTGGAAAGTGACAAGGTTCTGATAAGCATTAAAAAATAAGATGAACAGGTTAGTTTAAAAGGCTTTAAAATTTAAATTAAAATAAAATGCCTAGAAAGTCACCTACTCAAAACAGTTATATAGTGTCAGACGATATGCCTAGGGCTGAATAAAAGGGAACCAGACTGGGCAGAGGAATGCCGAGTGGCAAGATTTAAGAGGTAATTTGAGTCAGTCCTTCAAGATTTGGAAATCTGACCCTACTGAGGGTAATAAACAAGATTATAAATTATGATAGGTGATAAATTATCAGGAAATCAGAAGCATCAACACAGGCTTGAAAGGACTACAGCTAAAAAAATAATGAAGATAAAAAGGTGTTTTCTGAAGTCTGTCAGAAATGATAGCCATAGGAAAGAATCCACAGGGCTGTGAGAGCACTGAAGGAAGGCAAGAGTGCTTTTCAGAAGTAAGTATATCTTTTGGTGCAAGTCTTTACCACTGATGGTGTTGGTCCTGTTCCTAAGGATGAGATGAAGCTGCTGAGGAAATACCACAAACGAGATATTGAAGCACACTGAAAAAGTTGTACATTGCTACATTCAGCTAGTATATCCAAGACTGGGAAGACACCCCACTCTTCGAGGAGGCTGATGGGATGAAAGCAAGCAAGCTTTTTGTGTGCCTGAGAACTTCAAGTGGCAAGCTTATCCAGTATTTACCCACAGACAAGGAAAAATCTGGTGATGATCACTAATTGCTGCATTTGTACCTCAGAACTTGTTGAAACTGTCGTTGAAACTAGAGCAATAAGATGCCTGGAAGCAGAGTAAGTTGTTTGGATTTCTACAGGGATCTAGTCAGGTCTTATCTGAAGCAGCTAAATAGTGAAAAAGTGAGAGTCAGAGTGTTATCATGAGCCAAACTGTGCAGGAGGCAGAAAGCAGAAGGTAGAGTTAAAGGTTTATTTTCATTATAGCAAAACGGTGAAAGGCAGAAGATTCTGGTGCCTGTGTTATTCACCATATTTATCACTGTTTTGGAAATCAGGGCAGCTTGTAAGGTAACAAAATTACAGGTGATTCAAAGAAGGAAGTAGAGAAAGATTAATTAAACACATGACTTTCTCGACAGATGCTTGCCCAATCCTTTGATGCTTGTCCAATTCTTTTTTTAAAAGCTGCAGTGATGGAGACTTCACTGTCCCTCTTTGCCAGTCTGCTCCAGTGCTGCACAGTCCTCACTACTGCAGACATTTTCCTCATGAGTAACCTGTCTTCTCTGCTGTGATGCCTGACATTACTCTTTATCCAACCCCCAGCAGACACCAAGAAGAGTTTATTCCTTTCTTATGACTCATCTTTTGCATATTTAAAGAATTATTTTTATGTTTAGTGACTTATGTGTGTCTAAGGACTCATAATGAGATATTTAAGGACTCATTATCTCTCACTGGAGTCTCCTCCACACTCAGCCAAATTCCTCCAACCCTTCTCACTACCAACCCCCACAGGACAAATCTTTCTTGAATCACTGTGACCTAAGTGGGACACAACTTTACCAGCACCACAAATAACAAAAGAATTACATCATATTTCAGCTGTTGCCTGTTCTGTGTCTGAATTCTTCACTAGTAGTGAATTTGCAGACTACTATACGCCCCAAGATGAACTCTCCTGCACTAATCAGTCATTCCCCTCCTATGTTTCTGGAGTTTTCTATTCCTATTTAATTACTAAATTTTTTATTTATCCTTTTTCAGTTGCATCCGATTTCTTCCAAGACATTTCTTCAATTTGTCAAGATTGTTCTACTTTCCCATCTTGTCTTCTGTCAATCGCTGCAGCTTCTCCAAGTTTAGTCATTCATGTAATTAAAAAGCATATGCCTTCTCTCTCATGTAAGTAACTGTTGGAAGTCTTGAATAGTGCTGGACACAATACAGACACTGCTGAACCTCAGCAGATATTTTTTGCGAATTTGAGAATGAGCTGTTGATCACTACTCTCTGCGTACACGGTTTTAACCAGTTATGGTACTTCCTAACGTTCATCTACTTCTTTTTTCCATGCTTATGGGAATGTCATACAAGGAATGTTGAAAGCCTTAATAAACTAAAAGTGTGTGCCATTAAATTCCTCCTTCTAACCAACAAGAGCTGTTGCCCTGCCACAGAGGTTAAAATATATTAGTTTGACATGACAGATCCTTGTTAGGTGTCGTTCACCTGGTTTTCATCTTCCAGATGTCTCAAATTCTTTGATTTGTTACTCCAGCATTTTTCTATGAATTGAAGAAAAGCTGGTTGCCTTGTAATTCCCCTGTTCCCTTATAATGATGAGAACTATGCTGACCTTTTTTTAGGCTTGTGATGTATCCAAGTTTGCCTCTGACACAGAATTCTAGCTGTCCTCCTCACTGGGATGGATCATCCTTGTGACCTTACTGTAACATTCAGGGACTCTCCATTTTCCTTCAATCCTTTCTGTCTTACATCTGTTTTCTGTGTTCATCTTGCCTGCTGGATCTTGGAGTATGGTGAGGACTGCTTTCATAAGTCAGTTCTCTTTATTTTGATCTTTTCTCCTCCTGCTTTTTCCAAGAGTTTTAGGATATGTCATATCACTGTCACACTTGTAGAGGTCACCTTCACTTAAATGTTCTTATATGGAATCAAATGAAGAAGAGTATCACTTCTAGATGTTTTCTCCACCCTCTGCATTAACAATGCTGCTGACAACACATCCCAAGATCTTGTGGACTGTCTCTACCCTGCTATTTTTCTCATCTAGCAAATTCCTGTGTAGGAGTTAATCTCATTAATACCAAGTCTCATGTTTTGGGTGGTTCTATAAGTTGCTGAGAAAATGTCGCATTCATCTGATCTTCCTGCTATTGCAAAATGCTGCTGTGCTCATGCCTGTGTAAATCTTCTCCTTTTCTATTTACTCTGCGAACTTGATGACTGTGAAAGCAGAAGGGAGATCTGGATTGTTTATGTTAGGTAGAAGATGTGGGTAGTTCTTTCTCCCTTCTAATAATAGGTGACTGACATGTAAAAGACAAGAAATTTGAGATGGATAAAAGGAAGCCTTTTCTTCCACAGACTTATCATTAGACCATTCATTGCCATGGGAACTCTTTTTAACTGAGATGTAAGACTCAAAAAGCTTCATGGGGCGTGGATGTGGATAGAGTACATTTCCACACAGCATGTGTACTGAAAACAGTGTTGAATAAAGATGCTAAATCTCATTCTCCGAAACTCATGCCGGTCTCTAAAAATACAATGCCAGGGTGACTCATGAGGTGATATAGTGGCTTACCCTTCCAAGGTGAGTATCTGTTATGCAGGAGCGAAGGAAGCTTTCTGAGCCCCAAATCAACTCTCCCATGTGTGGCACATTTCTGACCACCGATGATACCAGGGCAATGCTGTCAGGCTGTTCCTCCCAACCTGAGCACAGCTGCATTTACCTCTGCACCCACTTATAGCTCTTACACCTTCCCCAGAAGCCTCTGCTGCCAGAATTTATGGAGGACATGACAAGGTTTCCATACTGAATCAGAGCAGCGGCTGCTTACTTGTTCCTAAACTTCAATAACTTTTCAGCAGAGTTCCCAGCATTTTCACTTATAATCCAACTTCCTGAGTCACTCATCTACTTCTGTTTGCCCTTCCAGACTTGTGAGCTCTTCTGCAGAAACTGCTGCTTTATGGCATCATGTGCTCCACATATTCCCTTCCTCCTCATCCACATTTTCCCTGCACTCCCACCTCACCTTGCCGCCCACGTCCCTCCCCTCTCAGCAGCTCTCTGTCTGCTCCCTTCCTCCGTTCCTCTCCTGCACCTCTGCCCTGCAATGCTTCTGTGCTGCCTTCATTTCTGCTTGCTTGAGGTACCCCATTCCCCCCACCAAACTCCACAAAAGTCTTGCTGCACGTTCAAAGTCCCTCCAAACTTCCCTCTGTCCTAGTCCCGCATCCCTCCCTGTGTATTCCCAAACTGTCGAGCTCCACCTTGGCATCACAGTATGTCACGAGTGACAGGACTTGCTCGTGACAGTTCTCAGATTTCAAGAGGTGAAGAAGTCCCTGTCAAGGGAAGCTGGGATTTTCCTAGACTGTTTTGTTGGAGAAAATTACAGGGAACAAAGAATCAAGGTGGGACATGGACAGTTAAATTTGATTATTTACTAGGAATGGTGCTATAGTAGAAGGAGCCCATAAAACATATACATAAGAGCAGTAAAAAGCAAGGCGCTGCAGCTTCCTAAAGGAAACTTTATCAAGTTTGAAAGTGAACGATAAGAGTGTTGAGGTAGGACTGTTCTCAGTAGGGTCTTCATCTTTTTTAACAAAAAAGAGTGTTTTGTCCCACAGTGAGTGATTCACACCTGCAGGACTGGATCTAGGTGCAAGTGGTTGCTTCCTAGTGGGACAATGCCAGCTGTAGGGGCTGGAGTGGTGCCTGTAAATCCCCTTGCCTCTACCCCCTCACAAGGTCCACCTCTGCACAGACTGACAATTTGGTTTCAGGGAAAGGAAGAAATTGGATTATTTAGAAAATAGTGTAGAGAAAGAAAGCTTTCAATACATTAAAAAAATGCTTTTACTGGCTCCATTCTTGAAGAAGAGATTTTTCCTGACTTAGAAACACCTACAATGGCAATGAAGACAAATCGCCCAGAAAATTACTGGAAAAAATGTGTAAGGAAGAGGCTGATTAATTTCCAAAGTAGTTTTCTGGGAGATTTGTCTTCATTGTCATTGAAGGTGTTTCTAAGAAAGAGTCTGATTAATTTCCAAAGTTAAGACTGCCCTTGTTTAGACAGCAAATCATGTTTGCCATGTTTCCACTCTGGTGATTTACATTTTTCACTTTGGTCACAGGCCAGAAGGATTTACAGCTTGAGAAAGGATCTTCCATCTTCCTAGGAAGTTAAATCATTGGCCCTGCTTCAGCTTTTGTGTATAAAGGAGATTAACATCATATTGACGTATAAGGTTGAATGAACCACAAAACAGATGTTTGGATAGTCAACTGAACACTGAACCCAATGGAAAAATTCCGTTTTGATCAGTTTGAGGTAGGCCTAGTCATCTTGTGGCTGTGCAGGATACTAAAATCTGGACTTTATAAATAAAACACTCATTAAAAAAAAATTCCTGGAGAAACACAACTGCTTCAGGCTTCTCATTTTATTTTTTTAAACTGCAGTAATCTCCGGCATGGATGATCTAGACCAAGTGGAATACATTGACAATAGTTATTATAATAATTATGGATTTTCAGATGATAGCCATCTGCTAATCACAGCCGGTCCCCATCTAAAATACTCCTGGTGCCATGATGTTATCTTTCTGGTGACTTTTCCCAGAGGTTGCTCTGGGAATGAGGGTGGACGGCCAGTGGGTCCTGCTGTGGAGAGACAGTTCATCACTGGATGTTGACTTCATTCCCAAAGAGCACTGTGAGGCATCTCAGTTAAAGCAGTGGGTAAGGATCGGGATTAACCATGACCGGTCTCTATCAATCATACACAAAACTAGCCATAATACAGACCTGGACTGCTCATCCCCAAAGTGATGATGCAGTGATGCCTCCAGGTCGTTACAGCCAAGTAGCATAATTAGCTGCTGCTGCTGCAGATGTGATTTCCCTTTCTTAGGCTTGCTGTGTTTTATTGGCTTTTTCAGCCAGGTATTCTAATAGTTACCATCTTTATGGCATATGGCAAATTTACATCCTTTCCATGCTAGTCTCGTTAGCAAGCAGTAGCAATGAAAATCTCACTGACATTTTCTTACCTGAAAGGGGATTACAGCACTGACTTTTTTTATCTCACTTATGGGACGAAGGGGAAAGGATGACCTCTCTACCACATTATTAAGGTCTATGTTTTAAGCATGCTTGTTATTGTTCACTTTCTCTAACATAAGGTGTTCATTTGTTGGACCAGCAAGCGCAGCGCTGAGGCAAACAGACCTGTAGTGCGCATTGATCCTCGTATGCTGTAAATGTTGGACAGTTGGGTCCAGCCCTTGCTCAGAGCCCACGTAGTAGGGATGGTCAAGGACACTGCTGCATCTGCTGCTCTTTCAGTCAGATTTGGTCAGGTAAGTGGTGAGAAACAGAGAACCAGCAAGTGCCAGCTTTGTTTACCAAGAAGTTTTCGGATATGGAGTACTAGAATACCAGGGTGTCTTGGGTTACATCACGGGTAGATTGTGTTTGTTATAGGAATCCTGGAGGTGAATCTGACCTTTAATCATCACTAAACTGGATAAAGGAAAAAGCCTAAATTAAGACTCTTAGAAGGAGCAAGAGAGGTGGGGGTTTTTTGTAATTTGACCTGACAATATCTGTACAAACAGAGGAAACACGTGATACAAGTTGCAATTTTCTGTTAAGCTTCTGAGTGTTAGCACTGGCATAAAAAGAAATGGTACCTTTGAAGTCTCTTAATAGACTGAAACACTTATTTAGACAGGAATGTGGGTTGCAAGATGGAGAGCTGGTCAAAAGTGATTGTATCTTCTGAGAGTGCACCCTCCAAGTTCTGCTTTAATTGAGGATATTCATTTGAGGTCTTTCGTTCAGCTACAAAATTTGCAGATATGTTGACCCTCATTGATCTCTGAGATAAACTTAGGCTTACACCAGAGAGGAAGGTGGACCCAGTGTGTGCAGAATCCTCCATGAATATTACTTGCTTTTCTTTTCTGTCACTCCCTTTTGAGATTCGTCTCCCCTGACTTCAGGGGATTTAGATTAAGCTACTCATCCACTACAGTTAATAGAAGGAGAGACTCATCAACCATAGGGTGTAATTCATGTCACATCACAAATTTCATTTCTCATCACCCTAAACATAGCCTGTGGAAGTGGCTTGCCCTTTCCACTGACTTCACACAGACCATGGACCTATGGATCTAGTTAGATGGCTTAAGGTAAATTTGATCAAGGATCATCCTGGTGTCCATGCTGACTTTACACTTCCTGTTCCCCAAAAGTCAGAGAGATGAAAAGGAGAAAAACACTGCCAGTGGCATCCAAGGTACCCAAAGGAAAGCTCAGTCTGTAAGCCGCGTAAAGGAAGTTAATTTTTTTGCCTTTTCTCTTCCTTTTGTACTCTCTCCTTTGACCTCTGCCAAATTTTACTCTTTATATTTCATGTCCCTCTAAATTTTCTGAAATAAATACCTAACCCTGGGCTGGAGATCTGCCACAGTTTCAAGATAAGTGAGCCCTGCTTAAACAACCCATTTCATCATCATCTAGTTTTGATTTCTACTGTCATTTTTGTCTTTCTCCACTTTAAACGCTTATGAAGTATGCATGTTATCCCAGAAAATACCTATTTTAGGTCCTAACTGGAAAAGCCTCTTTCCATTCCAGGGATATTTTGAAAGTCTGGAGGTGAGTCTGGGCATGTCTAAATGGATGGGCCCAGACAAGTATGCTCACTTGCCATGCTCTGAGCTGATCGAATGGGAGCCCATTCTTGTCTGGAAACCATCGAGCCATGTTCCTGCAGCTCTGTGCCCAGGCTAACATGCCCTGCAGAGGAGACCACATTTGTCTGCACCCATCTGCATAGACATGTCTTATGCATATAAAGCACTTAATTTTGTTTCTCTTCCTCTTGTTGGTTGCTTCTCTTGATGCACAGACCTACGCGTGCAGACACACATGCGTGCACACACTCCCCTTTGGTATACCTATTACAATCTACAGGGGCTCAAGTGGCACCAAAATGTCCCAGGAATTATTTATTTACAAACAACCAATACCGTCCCTTTTGAGTGAACAAGCAATTGAAAACCATCCTATATCCTCTCTTTGTGAAATGTTATACTGGCAGATAAACTAGATGATGTGATGATGCGTTCCATCTCTAATTTATGATTTATGGTGTAGGCAAAATTAACTGAAAGCCTGACATTTGTAAACTCTTTACTTCAGGCAATACACTCCAGAAGGAACTAACAAAAGAGAAATGTTAGTTCAAAAGGCAATCTTTTCCAGCTACATCTGCATGTAAGGTTCACTCCGTGAACTCACAGGCTGTATTGAAATGAGTAGAGGGAACAGAGACCCTGAATTTACCGATGTGCAAACAGCACCTTGCTAGGCAGATGCAGACTGTGGCCTGAAACCAATTAACATGGTTTTTTTACAGCCCTTGCTGCCCCTGAATCTTTGGAGGAATTCTTACTGGTGCAGACTTCCTCCTGGAGCATTAGTAAAAGGCAAGCTGGAGCAGCAGTCTCACAACACCTTCAAAGAGCATACCCCTGGCCCCATGCGTGGAGCCAGCCCTCCTGACACTGGTGTTCACACACCTCTCCTTCCCGACCGGCTGTGATTAACGTCCCTTGGAACACCCCAGGTGTTCTGGGTGCCTGGCGCTTATTACTGTGGATAGCTGTTTTGTGGAAGACAACTGGGGTGGAAAAAGTCTTGTAGTCTCTTCCGCCTTTTCTCACATTAGTGGAAGAAGAACCTTCAATAGTGCCTGAGAAACTGCTTTTGCACACAGGGTTCCCATAGGCTGTGGAGGGTGCATATTGGTATACAAAGTGGATGCCTATGGATATATTTCTGTGGTTTTGGCTAAACAAATGTAATGGATGCCTTCATTACTAAAAGTCTGCTCCAATAGCCAGCAGCGTATTTTCCTCATCTTGTAGCATTTAAACAAACATTATTCCGTTCATACTGGTGGAAGTGCCTCTGTTTCTAAGGGCTTGTCTGCAAGGGAAGATGAGTGTGCATTAAGATAGGGTACAAATTTACAGTGCTCTTGGGGTATCTGTACTTGATAGAAAAGCTATAAGGATGGAAAATGTGAAATTATGCCTGGAGGAATGGCTTGTTTAGCTAAAACTGGTCTAACTGTGGATAATGCCTTATTCAGATGGCAAGTTTGGTCACCTGGCAGATGTTCATGTAAGTTCACGCAACTTTGAATAATTATTCCACAGCTTCTCAACCCATTTTTGAGGCATGATTTCCACTCTCTCCAGTCACTGTTTTTCTTGGCCTTTTTCCAGATGTGAGTGATTTGATAAAATCCCTGTTCAAATGTAGAGTTTCTGCAGCTGTAATCACTTTTGGCAGCCTGCCCAATAAGATAAGCTGACCTCCAAATATTAAAAAGATTGAACTGATATGAAGCTTTACTTCATCATTCTTGGAGAATAAACAATACTCATCACTTCATGAAGGGCTGTTCTTAGAAAAAGAAGACCTGATTTTCAACACAGAGAGCTGAGAACAGTAATAACAGCCTTGCTTAGTTTCTCTTCATAATGTCAGTGATGCCATGACTATATTTTTAAACAAAAATATCCCTTTAAGCTATTGGTAGGTCTTATAACTACTTCTGTACAAAGAGAGAGATTGAATAGATGTATACTGCTATTTGTACATCACTTCAGCATTCTTTGGCAGTGTTATTAGTATCTGCAACATCCAGACGTTCGTTTCCAAAGCTGCTGCCTTCCTGAATGTGCACATAAAAAGGCTAAAATGAGAGCTTTAGGCTCACACTTACTCAGCGGTCTTATGCTGGAAATTCACTGGGCTTCAATGGTCATACTGACATTGATGATAAAGAATCAGGTAGTCTTTCCATGTTAGCTATTTCACTTAATGACAGAACCATTCAGGCTGCAAGGGACCTCAGGAAGCTTCTAGTCCAACCCTTTACCCAAAGCAGGGTTAGGCCTGAGACTGAATCAAGTTGCTCAGGGTTTCAGCCACCTGGGACCTTAAAACTTCCAAGGACGGAAACTGAACAGCCCTTCTGGGCAACCACTGCTTGACTGTTCTGATGGAGAAAAAGTGTCTCCCTACATCCAGTCCTCGCATTGTAGCTCAGCCATAAGTTCCCTGCCGAGTGACAGCAATTTCCTGGCACATATGCCTGTTTTCCTGCACACTAGGATGGTTTTGTGCCTGGAAGAGGTTGTCAGTAAAGACTTGCCAGTTTTCCTGAGCTTTTTTGCCCTTCAGAGCTGGTTCCTATGGAATCCAACCTTCAGTAGTCGGAAGAAACTGAAATCTCTTTTCTCCTGAAGTCCACAGTCTGTAGTCTGCTACTTGTCTTCCTCATTCTCTTCCGTATCTTGAAGTCCACTATTTCAGGGTCTTCACAACCAAGGCTGCCATTGATTATCACTCCCCCAAACACTGTGAATGCTTTGTGTTTAGCAGGTCCATGGGGTGTGTATGTGTGACCCCAGGTTGGCTTACCTAGTACCTGTGTCAAGCAATTGAGCCTGACATCTTCCAGAAAACTCCTGGCTTGCCTGCATCCCTCTCTAGTGCTCTTCCAGCATATATCAGGGAAGTTAAAAATCTCCCATAAGAGGCAGAGTACGTGATGCAGAAATATCTTCAAGTTGTTTAAAGAAGGCTTCATCTTCTTCCTCACCCCAATTACGTGGTCATTAACAAACTCCCACCAGACTGTCACTATTACTGATTATTCATCCCTGTCCTGACCCACAAGCTCTCACCCAGCCTACTGTCTGGCTCATTGAGGAGCTCCATACATCACAGCTGCTTCATCATATATATACACCCACACCCCCTTGTCTCCCCGCCTGTCTGTCCTGAAGACCTGGTAACCGTCCATCACAGTACTCCAGTTGTGTGAGCTGTCACAACACATCCCAGTTAATCCAATGATGATGTAGTTCCTCTTCACCAACCAGATGGAGGAAACACAACTTTAGCCAGTACCCCAAAATCCATGTAGTGTCTCCTCATATTCTTGAAGTCCCTGGCAGTAACTTTGATGCCCATGTGGAAGATCAGCTAGGGTAATTGTCTGAGGCCAGACAAACCTTGGTCATCTCTGCAGTGTCCCAGACCGAAGCACAGGTCAGGTTGGCAGGCAGAGACTTCTGTCTCCTACAGTAGGGTGTCTCCAGCAACTATCAATCTGTCTCCTGTTCTTCTCCATGAAGATGCTTGGTTGATGGCCAGCCAGCCATGAGACCTCCATGAAGGGAGGTTGTCTCACCATGGTCCCAGGGCAATGCACTGGTTCTGTAACTGCAGAACCACAGGCCAAGAAGGACCCTTACGTTAGATGCTTGAAATGGTGCAGCCTTCCCCATCTTGCAAGCTTCCATCCATCAGTCCTCTGTGGGCTGTCTCCAGGTCTCCTTCCCTAACACAGGGTTTTGGCTTCTGCCTCTACAGGTTACTGAAAAGACTCTTTCAGTTTCCTCCTGCTCACCCTCATGGATGGTTTGTGCCCACTCACCTCCTCCTGGCACTTCTTGCAGGCTCATGAGGCAAATGGGCCATTGCCTGACCCAATACTGCCTTTGTAACAAGAGTTCCTACAAAACATCCTTTTCTTCTGCCTGAAAATCTTGTCCAGATGAGAAAAGAGAAATTTGGTCAGATATCAAACAGCCCAGTCAGAGCAGAAACATCATTCAGTGTGCATGCAGTAAGTTGGATATATCCAAGAAAGATTAAAGACCCCGGCAACCTCCTCTGTCCCTCAACCCACAGTGTGGAACAGCCCTGGTGTCTTCAGTGCCACAAGCACTGTAGGTGGTAAATGGAGCCCAGATCAACCTGCCTGGCAGACCCTGGGCTGAGAGAGGGGCTACGGCAGCTCAGTGCTGCAAAACTGGGGCACAGCTCCTCTGCAGGGAGCCGTTTCCGGACTCTGTCAGTGTGCCAGCCCCAACAGGGGCTCAGAGATGCTGGGATGGGGAAGAACGTGGTGCTGCAGCAGGACATGACATACTCCACGGTGGTGGGAAAACTACAGAAGGACTTCTGCACCCCACCGGAGAAAGGATCCCCAATTTCCCCAGCACAGCAGGCCCTCTCCCGCTGGAGTATCTTAGTGTTGTCTTGTCTTTCTTTCCCTTTGCATGAGAAGCACTGGTGTGAAGTTGTCCAAGTGCGTGAGTCCGTCAGTCTGCATGTGCAGAGAGTGTGCCAGCAGGCTAGCACAAGTGGTGGGATGGGCAGCAAAGTGGTGGCATATTTGCAGTGGCAACACTTGCTCTCAGTGCAGCCGGGAGCTGAGATCCCCATGGGGGATGTCAGACGGAGGTTTGCACTTCCAGTGCAAGCCTGGAAAGCCCAAAAGAGATTGACAACAAGGACAGCTCAACCTTGGCAGACCAAAAGGCACTGGTAGGACTCCAGTGTCTCCAACCTGGGAGTGCGTCCAGGGAGGTGAAGACTCCTCCAGACACTGGGTTGTGCACAGAGCCCGCCTGGGATGGTGATGACTTCTAGAATTCCAGTGAAGGGTATTGCAAGGGCTAGAGGCAGTCAAGACAAATAGTCGAAAGCTGGCTTGAAAGACATCCCTCGTTCCTTTGAAGCCGAGTAATGTGAGTCATCACAGAAGTTGCATTCGCAACCCTGAGGGAATTTCTAGCTAAAAAGCTAAAAACATGAGAACAATTCAAAACAGTGGAATAGAGAAGGAGAAAATTAATATATAAGGCCACTCATGTGTGGGTTTTTTTAACTTTATGGCATTTATTTTACACACTTCTCCATCAGTAATGGAATTGAGGTGCTGGAACGTGTCCAAAGAAGGGTAATGAAGCTGATGAAGGGTCTAGAGCACAAGCTTTATGAGGAGTGGCTGAGGGAACTGGGGTTGTTTATCCTGGACTAAAGGAGACTCAGGGAAGACCTTATCACTCTCTACAACTAGAGGGAAGGAGATTGTAGCCAGGTGGGTGTTGGTCTCTTCTCCCAAGTAACAAGCAACAGGACAAGAGAAAATGGACTCAGGTTGCACCAGCACAGGTTTAGATTGGTGGTTACGAAAAATTTCTTCACCAAAAGGGTTGTCAAGCCCTGCAACTGGCTGCTCAGTGAAATGGTTGAGTCACCATCCCTGAAGGTATTTAAAAGACCTATAGATGTGGTGCTTAGGGATATAGTTCAGTGGCCACTTCGCAGTGCTAGGCTGATGGTTGGACTTGATGATCTTAAAGGTCTTTTCCAACCTAAAAGATTCTATGGTTTTATTCTGAATGCCATCAATGCCTTCCAGCAATGTGGAATTTCCTTCTCATGAACTCCGTCCCTGACCTCTGTCTCCAGAAAAACGAAATGTCATGGCCTGAAATCAAGCAAGCAATTCAAAATAATTATCTGCCACTTATAGCACCTCTTTCCTGCACCGTGTAGCAGCACCCTGTCAGCTTCAGCCTATAGTTGGGGAAACTGGAGGAGAGCAAGTTAAGAGATGGCTCTGGTTCTCACCAGAACTGGAGGGTAAGTAAATGTCCTGCCGTTCTGGTCAGCCCTTGTCCTTCAGGCCGCACTACTTCCATCAATGATTTAGTAGTGAAATCATGGCACTGATATGCCTAAATCCTCTACAGTCTTCACTTTTTTTAGCTATTGTAAATGCCAAATCATTATCCTGGTTATCTTAGCTGAGATGGTAGACAAAGACAAGTGTTTACAGGGAAAGAAAATAACAGGGGTGCATAGTGCAGCTTCAAAAAATCACTTAATGACAGGATGTGGAGAAACTCAAAGACAAAAATATCAGAAGGAATGACAAGAACGGTGCCACACTAAAGACCAACTAAATTGCAGGGAGCAGAGCAAAGCCCTAAAAAGCCAGGCTTGGAGAGAGCTAATATAGTATCTCACAGGACTTTGTCGTGTGCCACACACTAGAGATTAAATGACAGCGGTGTTACCCTGACGTCAGAGAAAAAGTGGGACGAAGGACAGGCAGGTGTACGAGAGGGTGAGAAAGAGCAAATGTATCTCACCCTTACTCCCTGCTGCAAGTGTTTTTTTGCAGTTTGTGGTAATCTGCCACCAAAGAGATCAGCATAAACTGCACAGTGGCGTGTGTTTTGGACGCACACACAAGGACCGTCCAAGGAGCGAGCACTGCTGCCCTTTGCATTCACCCGTAGCATACGCATTACTAGCTTCTTCAAGTAAACAAGCTCTAAATCAGAGGAGACAGATTGCATGGGAGAATCTCGCTCTCTGTTATCAGCCCATCTCTAGTCCAAACCCCACAAGAGTCCTGGGGCCCATGGTGGGAACTAAAATTAGAAAACCCGTAACAAAAATAGAACTCTGTTTCTTATAATAGCCTGGTTTTGAGATACCCTTCAGGGAACGCCCCACTGAAATGTGACTGAAGCCAAATCTTTGACTAGACAGAACTTGTCTTCTTTGTACAGATGGTTTAGTGAACTGCTTTTCATTTTTATGTAATCGGTAGTCATTAAAAAATAATTGCACAAAAAATTAGCTGACGTGCTCTGAAGACACTGGCAATGTGGGATGCTCAGGCTGTTGGCAGTGAAGGAGGAGGCAATTTCTCCCCTCCCCAGTGCACACAGTGACAGCAGGTCCCACCACATCCACTCAATGCTGAAGTGAGAATATATGCCTTGCGTCAAAATGTACCCACCAGTATCTCAAGGAAACCTTGGGAGGCGATAGTGCTACACTGAAAGCCGGGTAGATCCTGGACTGCTGCGGATTTATTTCCACATTCTGACTAGCACAAGTCTAAGGGTTAAATAATAATGCTCTTTGTTTAAATGAACTTGATATGCTTTAATGGAATTTTTTAAGCTCCTCTGTTATTGAAGTCACAGTGTATTACTGAGCATTCGTGTCCCAAATTTACGCAGATGAAATTCTGGTCACAAGCCAAGTCATAAGATGGCAAAACATAAGCCTCGAGAGCAGCAGGCTTAGGAAAATATACTATTTACAATCCCTGCCATGAAGTACTTTCAAAGGCCTAATTTTAGACATACGCACTGGAATCAAATAGCACAGAGATCAGTGGAGTATGGAATGGGGGATTTTTTATTCAAATGTCAATTATAATTAACCTAGAGCACGATGATATTCTCCTGTCCTGGGGCATTCATGGTGGCATGTAACACCATCCTTGGAAGCTGGCAGGACATCCTGAGAAAGACGTTCCTCGCCTTGGGCAACAAAACCATTAAACATTTCTGCTGATGCTTGTCCATGAAGGCTTGCTTTGGTTTCTGTCCATCAAGGGCTGGCCTCGGGCACGAGCAGACCAAGCAGCTTCCCTTGGCCATTCCCACCACCCTCCTTCTTGCTGCAAGACTACCCCGGGGGCACGTCCCTGCACCACCACCCACAACATCATCTTCCTTTTTCATATTGCATAATTGCAAATCTCTTGTGCTTGGGGATCAGCAATCGCTCTCAAGGTGTGAAGGGAGCAAAAGCTCCCAGTGCTCGGGCTCCAGGAAGCTCAGAAAAACCAGGAGGCAGAGTCAGTCCTCTCCCATGGGAATGGCCTCACCACCCACATCTGTGGTCCTCCCAGAGGCTGGTTGTGGGACACCATATACTGATGCTGTGGTCATGCCTGGGACTGTTGCGCTGCTCCTTGCTTTCGCATTTTCTTTTTCTCCTCTCTTCCTGTTCCTCTGGACGGGGGTGGCAGCCATCCGTGAGATGAGGTGGAGCCCCTCCAGCAGCAAAGAGAGTCATCATACAGGCACACTGCGTGGGTTCTTTTCTCTACTCGTGCCGTAGGCTCTTCCCAGAGTCAAACCATTTTGCTGTGTTTTGCCAATATACTGCCTAGTGAGACAGCATCAAACCTACACTCATGCTGCAGCAATGCACACATAAAGCCTAAGGCCAAGAGCTGCAGAAACTGAAACCCACACTTTGGCTCGTGGCATAACTATACGCATAAAAATGGGAGGATCCCAATTCCTCACTCCACTCCAGCAGTTTTGCACTAGTTTAACGCTCGATTTCCATGTAATGAGGTTGTAATAAAAGAACTGTAACAGAGCAGAACGGTGCACAACAGGCAGAAGCCTTATTTACAGGGAGTCCCAGAGAACCCTCTTTAGGACCCCCAGAGCTTGGAGGTGCTTGCCGCTGCCTCACCACGTCCAGAGACCAGTTCCTGAGCAGACGACAACCCTGTTTCCTCCAGGCTCCTGTGCTGCCACCTCTCAAACGAACTTCCCAGGGCACGAGACACACCTTGCCATTGCCACCACTCCTTGGCTGGGGACCCCATTTCTCATTCATTCCTACTTCTCCAGACCGTGTTCAAGAGCCTGGGTCTGAACAGCAACAAACCCTGCTAATCCTTTTGGTAGCTGAGATCAGAATTTGGAGATTATTCACATTTAGCTCCCTACACATTTCTTCACCTTCCATTACCTGAGGTGGAAAAATCTGGATCTTCCTCACTTCAAACTGTTGCTGGAGAAGCTCTGGCAAGACTAACAATGCATGGCCTACACAGTCTCACATGTCCAGCTGGATAAAGGGGGGGTTTGTCTGACCAAATGTGGACTTCTCTAATGCGCATATAACAGCTGACACCAGGATCTGTGCTCCCTTTACAGCTGGTGAATGTTTTACATGAACTTCCAGGCTATACACACCGCATAGTAAAGCAACATCGCAAGGAGACCAGATCAGTCACGTTTTCTCAAGCATCATTTCCTCAAGCAGCTCTCTCATGGATATCTTTTACGGATATCTGCACTAGAGGAATCTAAAATAGGCAAGATGAACCCTATCTTTAACGACACTTTCCATACTTCAGTAAGCTTCCAACAAGTCATTAACTGTATTTGAAGCACAGTGCCATGTCCCAGTTTCCTGGAAAATGTCTAAATCACAGACAGAAGCTCTTTCTCATACAAATTGCATGTGCAATACATAACAACTTCCTGCTCCCAGCCAGGAGCTGGGATTACTGAATGCAGCTGCATGACTGCATTCTGCTTGTCGAGACATGAGAGCAACAAATCCCTCCTAGGTGATAATGGGGTTTGGAAACTGGGCCACCTCCTGGCTTCTTCTCTTAAGAGATACAGTGACAATGGAATTTTAAATGAACCTAATAAAAAGAAATGAACATGAGATGAGAATGTCCCAGCAGCTTGTAGGCTTCAGATTTTCTGCAGTTTAACAAATGTTCTGCTCTGTGTCAGATTTCTGACAAGATTACTAGGGTGGATGATAGTAGTCAGTCAGCCCAGACCTGTACAAATCCTCTGAATGCAGGTGCCTTTATTTGGGCCATAAGAAGAAATGGTTACACATCTTCTAATGTAAAGACAGCTGAAGCCTTTGCACAGGGAAATGACTAGCCACCACTGCAAAGCCAAAGCAGAAGCTAAGACACCACCAAAAATTCAGAGGTTCTCTGAAAAACTGACTGCAAGCCCAGGATGCATCAGTTATATCACGTGCAAAAAGCTGCAGCAAGGAAGAGAAATCCAGCAAATGAGGACCAATGTTGTCATCTCCCAAAGAGAAAGCACAGGCAGAAAGTGTAGTCTCTGGCAGGGTCATCTTGGAAATGGTGGGCAGGGAAACTGCCAGATATTTATTTTTGCTGTGTTCGCAGAAACATGTTTTGGGTGAAATATTGCACTCTTTGTAAATAATCAGTACAATCCCAGAGAGCTAGTGATTGACTTCTATAATCAATTCTCCTTGCAAACCCTGAATATTGGCTAGCCTGCCCATCCAAGAGGCATTAAAATATTGTCAGGAGCCTGAGTAATTAAGGACAAGGCAGATTTCTATGGCTTGCACTGGAAAAGACAGAACTGTCAGTACATTGATAACGCAGTGACCAGGACAACTTTTTATTTGGTGACTCACTGAAGACTGTTCTGAATGCTACTTACTCCTTTACTTAGTTTGGACACGCTGTACTCAGGGATGCTACCAAAATCAATATTGTAGAGAAGATTGTAGACTTGGCTAGAGTCAAGGAGATGCTGCAGGAAAATAAAAAACAGTAATTTGAAAGCACATGGCATAAAGAGTACCCTATTCATTTTCAAGCAATTAGCTACCCATAAGGAAAAATAAAAACTTCCATGGCAGATGTCAAAGAAAGTGTACTGAGACACCTTCCTTCTTAATGGATTTGAAAACATTCCCCATGCAAAAGGACATAATGGAGTCAGAAAAGGGAAACTTAGAAGGCTAAAGTGGTTTATGGTGCAGCCATAAAGCAACACTAAAGGTAATAGGCAGGGAGGTACCCTGTAGCAGCTGTGGTATAACAATTGGGCATGCTGGGGAGTACCAGAAAACAGTTCACTGAGGACTCTACCTCAGTAGCCTCTCCATTGCCACCGTCCATAATATTTCCCTCTCAGGGACAAAGGGAAAAGAAAACAGGGAGAAATCAAATGATTATGGGGTACAAAAATGAAGATAAGGGAGAGGATTGGGAGTCAGAGAATGAAAACCAGATGAACATGGCAGCAGAGGGAGACCCTAAACAGAGCAGCCAGCTGTGCCCTGGCAGGAGGCTGAGCAGCAGTGGGCCCTGCAATGATAACACTAAAACCTTTTTTTCTGTACTTTTATAATGTTTAAAAATAGCCCTTGAATTGAGAAGAAACAGCATGGGTCAAATTCTGAGGGACTGGAGCACATCCTTTCCTGCTTCAAAGCACCAGCTCATCCTGGTTATCCCTCAGAAGGACTGGCACCAGATGATGATCCCGCAGGAGACTCATATGAGGCATCCGGGAGCCAAATTTGTGATTGTTCACAGCAGGGAGAGCAGGGCCTTCAGTGAAAGGAAAGGAGCCACCAGCTCCAGCATCCAGCACCATGGCAAGGCCAGCATGGATCTCTCCTTCCTCTCCACCACTTCTCTTGCATCTTGGTCTCCCATCTGACAGGATCTCACCCTGCTCCCTCAGTGCCCTGAAAAGTTCTTTCCTAAAAGGCTGCAATGCCGGGTGTTGTGCATGCTTGGTGCTAATTCAGGTGGCTTTGCACAGAGAGTAACGCTCTGGGGAACAGAGCAGCTGAACCACCCCAAACCAAACCAGTGTGCGGAGCAGAGAGACAAGGGCTGCCTGGGTTATTCCCCATGCTCCTGCAGGAGCTTTTCAGGCTCAGAAAACGCTCTTCAGCCACAAATGAGCTGCGAAAGGTCAAAGTGTTTGACTGAAGAAGCAGCAGAGGCTTGCTATGAAGCACCTCTTCGTTTAAAGAGCTTAAAAGGGAGAAGTTTAGTAAAGTGCAACAAATAAACTCTGGAAATCTGGTTTGAACAAATTTCTCATCTATGGTTTCAGAAAAGAGAGGGAAAGCAGTGAGGCTGTGGCTGAGGCAGCGGCAACAAGAGTCCTGGGATCTGCACCTGCCCTGGCAGCGCTCGCGCTCTGCTCCACTTGATTTATCTTTCCATTTGAGCACAGAAAGCAGTAATGAAAAGCTGTGCTCTTTAATGTAATGAAGACTTGTTCTTTTGTGAAGAACAGCAGTCTGGCTTCTCATCTACATATGTGAGCATGGGGTCTGCATCCCCATTCGAGGTACGAAAGTATCGATGTCTGTCCTGACTGCTGTAACAGAGCTTCTACTAACAAGAGACAATTACGCAGGAAAGCATATGTAAATAATTTATTATAGCATATAAATGCTTTCAGGAGATGGAAATACTAGCTACGAAAGTGCTCTCTGCTCAAATGGGAAATGGCACAAGTTCAGTGGCTGGGAGCCAAAACCATATAAACTCAAATGAGACATAAAATTTAGATTTTGACCAACTGTTTAAGAGTGGACCAGACCACCATGGACATGGTGAAGTTCTCAGCTCTTGATGTCTTCATATCAGAAACGCAAGGCTTTGAAGAAGGCATGTTTTAATCGAGTGCTAACTGAAGAACCCCCAAAAAATGATTGGCAGGCCAGAATGAAAGTGTTTGCGATGGACTAGGGAACAGAGTTAGTCAACTGCTGGTTTCCTTGGCTTTCAAGTCACTGCGAAGTTAGTGGCCTATAATAAAATTCACCAGTTTACTTTTTTGAAATCAATATAGAATACAATAACTTTGTAAAAAACAATTTCTGTCTTAAATGTATTTGTTTTAAAGTTAAGTCCCAAGCAAACTTTTCCAATACCTAAGGCTTTTTAAAGGCTACACAATCTTTAACTCAGCTCTCGACTTGGCCACTTATCTTCTGGTTATTTCAGGACCAGCAGAGGTTATACAGAATAAGTCAGAAGCTTTGCTGGCCAGTATGTCAAGTAGGGAAATCGCAGTCCCAGAGAGGGTCTCCAGCGCACAGCCCATTATGGGACAGGTCAGTTCTCTCTGAACCTGTCCTGGGGCCGGGTTCGTGGCCAAGAGGGGACGACTTGTGCTGGCCACACCAGGACAGCACTGAATGATTTGAAATAACCTCATTTTAATCACAAATCAAATAATCCTGTTTAATTTAATTTTGACTTTCTACTTATATTTGAGTTTTAGATTTATTTTCTTACACACAGACTGATTCTTACTGGTTGGTAGCTATTAAAATATGTTGGTTTCTTACTAAAAGTAGCCCATAACTACAACTGGTATTTCCTTTTTGGTAGCCAAGGTGATATACTACACACACATTAAATACATAGCTAAAAAATACAATTCTTGTGCTGAATGAACTTGGAAAGTTTTAATTGGAACATGCTATGCATTTACAATAAAATGATACCTTAGACAAAGAAAGCATTATTCGTAGAAAATTAATCAAACTAATGGTTTCTGATCAGCATTCTCTTCAGCATTTTAGAACTCATAGATGTCACCCTCTCATACCTCATTTTTGTAAGTAAATTGGAAGAGGAAACCTGGCTTTTTTGCTTTTTTCCAATCCCAGCTGGTTTCTCAAATTCTATTACATTATTGAAGTAGCTATTGAATTGAACACATCTGATAGGAAGAAAATATCCTTCCAGCAGAAGAGACTACACATTGCCAAAAAGAAATTTAATGCTTTAACAAATTTTGTTTCCAGAGCTCAGCTAGTGATTTCATAAGTAAGTTGACTTTTATGTAAATTTTATTTAAGCAAATATATACTGGCTAAACAGTGTTCCTTATATAACCTAAAGGTTTTTAGTAGCGTAAGTTCAGGTGTTAACATAGGTAGTGATGATTCTTTAAATGCTTTTAAACTAAACCCATTAAAGTGCATTTATTTTTAAGAAGGAAAATAAGAATTTTATTTTATTTTTTTATTTAGACTCTTGTCGGCTTAGTGCCTGTTGCTGTATTCAAAGACCCTTGGGATCTTGAGAAGCTTTTTGCATTTCTGTTGCTGACAATGATCCTATGCAAACTTCTCAGCCTTATCACAACCTTGTGACTCACTTCTGCTCTTAGATCACATAAGGACAGCTAAACAAAAGCAAGCTGAGCAAGACAGGAATATCTCTTTGGCTTCAAAGCCCATAAGAGTTCAACCTCATAGATTCAGGGAGTTATATTTCTCTTCTTTTCAGCCTCGTGCTGGTTTTTTGGACCTCTTTTCCTCCTTCTTAGCATGCTAGCTCTGCTTTCATGGAGGATTTTGGAGTATTTTTCTTCCTTCCTGTGATATGCAACAAATAGGTTTGCCTGCCACAAGCCCCAACATTTGTGTTTAAGGTATTGCCCCCAAAAGTACCTTTTGTCTTTAAAACAAAATAATATTCTTTTGGCTCTCTAAATACACGCATAGTTTGATTTACCTTTACATTATAAAGACATATTGCCTGTAAAATAGTGTTGAGCACAAAGATGCATAGATAAAAGAATACATGCATGGTTATAAACTATTTAAAAATACATATATATGTGCATATAGACACACACAATTTGTGCAAGATTAGCCAAAAACGAGCTAAATCCAGGAACAGATTAAATAAATTGCTATAAGAAAATTGACATCTGGGGACTTTTCTTCAGACTCAGCATGAGGCAAGGAAAGAGCCTTATTTCTGAAACAGCGTTTAGCTTACATGTTTAATTTTTTCCATGACATTTTACAAGATTGATTATTTGCTTTACTGACATTTTCTAATATCATTGCTGCTCTTTACCTCCTCCTGATGTGCTCCATTACGAACCCAGTGCCTGGAAAAAGTTTATTTCTTTTTCTGTTCTCCTGTTCAGAGGTATAATTAGTGGTTTTCTGTGCGTGAGGGCCAGCACGTGTATATATGTGTGTTCGCATATGCTTTAAATCCACAAATGCTTGTGTGTCTATATATAAATACACATATACATATTGAGTATTGTTTGTCATTACAAATACTCTAGAATTGAAAACTAACAGCAAAAATAGTAATTATGTATAATTTTTATGTTTCTGAATGGAGGAACTGTGGTAAGAGCATGAGAAATTGCTCCCATCAGGAAGATGAAAAACACCGAGATGAGCTCTTATCGGCATGCCTGCGTGGCACCTGACTCTGGCAAGGAGTCCACCTTCTCTCAGGATGCCAGAGCCAAGTGACACTCGGTCCTGCCTACTCTGGACAAGATCAGTTGACAGGATCACGGCCAGAAGGAGGAACTACTTTGCTGAAGTCAGTGAAGCTTTCAAGACAATCTCTTACAGGGAGTTCTGCTATGTGGCATGCTTCTCTGGGGTGAAAAAAAGAAAAGCAAGGGATTGTGGTGTCCAAATGAATGTGATATTGAGTATAATTTGCATTAGCTTGTGACGCCCTGATGTACTTTCATCGGTCTTTCCTAAAATTTCTAAAAGATCCATGCATTTCCAGTGGAGTTCAGCCCTGCTATTGCTGTTAATTGGGTTGCCTTACACTAAGCAGTTCAGATTTTATTAAATAAGGTCATACAGTGGTCATGTAGAACATTTGCATTGTTACTAGATTAGTGTTAGCAATCAAATAAATCAGAAAAGAGCAAGGATACTTTATCGTAGAACACAATTTCTACCTTCATTCGAACAGACCAGTTTATAAATAGAGTTTCATTAGTATCAGCCTAATGTAACTGTACTTTGTTTTGCAAGTGAAATGAAGTTTTAGAAACTTCACTTTGAAAGGCTGTAGATGTGTAAGAGCGAAAGAAAGATGAAAAATGAACAATCACACCCTATTTAGGATGATTCATCTTCCAGAGGGGAAGAGATAAAATCTCTGTCTCCTGGAAAAAGAATATGCAAAAGAAGTCAGTAAAATCATTGGGCAATATTGAAGAACAAATAAAGCTACAGTTAAAGAGAGCATACAATAAGAATAAGAGCAAAACTGTGTAACGCTTGTAGGAAAAAGTTAATGGTTTAAAACTAGAGACAGATGAACGGAAATGCTTGGGCCTAAATGAAGATATCGTTATATGAGATTGTATGTGAACTAGGAGGAAGGAAAGAAAATCAGTGTAACACTAAGGTAAGAATTGTTTTAGAAAGTATAGCTGTCTGTGCTGACGGAGAAACAGTGTGTGTGCAAAGGAAAGCCTTGGCAGTCAAATAATATGATTAAGTCATCCACGTCAACAAGTCCTAGGGTGTGATTGTGGATTGAAGTTGTGGGATATAGGTTAATACTTGGGCAACAGTCCTCATCAGTGGAGCACAGTGGTGACCATAGTCTCCTGGATCAGAAACAGAACAATAATGCAAAATTTCAGTCATTACTTATCCCCATGATAATGGAGTAATGTCATTACAGGCATCATACAGAGACAAAAGTTGTAGACATCACAGATGACTGTGTTTTCTCAAGAAAAGTGAAAAAAAAACCCTAGTCTAGATGACTACTAGATGTGTACAAGAAAAAAGCATCTTGTGGGCATTGTACAAGATACAGTTCAAGGTATAATCATAGAAAATATACTCTGTGGTGCCTACGCTGTCAAAATGCAATGTTTTAGTCGGAGACAAATGTCAAAAAGTCAATTTTATTGTCATGGCACTTAAGAAGGGTGTTTAATAAAAACAAGGAAGCCTGTTAATAGGCACCTCATCAGAGTCTTTGAGTAAACGTACACCTACAAAAAAGACTCAAACCCAAACTCAGGCCTAAAAGTCAAAAAAATAATACCCTTTATGTTTAAACGTTGGAGTAAAGGAGCTGTCTAAAATTGGAAAATGCAAGCTGACTCCAAATGAGGAAAATAGACAAGAAAGTACATCCTAGTAGTTAAATGCAAGACTATAAGAGGGAATTCAAAAATGATCTTGAGAAGTAACAAGCAAATGGCATGAAAACTAGTAAAAGCCTTTTTAAACCTATCAGAAGCAGAAAGCCCATTAGAATTGGACAGTTAAACAAGGTACAGAATAGGTGCTCAGAGGAGGAAGGCCATAGCAAAAATAAAAAGAAGAAAAAGAAGAGAGAAGAAAAAGAAAAAGAAAAAGAAAAAGAAAAAGAAAAAGAAAAAGAAAAAGAAAAAGAAAAAGAAAAAGAAAAAGAAAAAGAAAAAGAAAAAGAAAAAGAAAAAGAAAAAGAAGAAAGAGAAAAAGAAAAAAAGAGAAAGAAAAAGCAAAAGAGAAAGCAAAACAAAAAGAAAAAGAAAAAGAAAAAGAAAAAGAAAAAGAAAAAGAAAAAGAAAAAGAAAAAGAAAAAGAAAAAGAAAAAGAAAAACAAAAAGAAAAAGAAAAAGAAAAAGAAAAACAAAAAGA
>Ga0065711_1003199_pt1 | contig 29196 bp, 22 predicted proteins | sample Hoacrofraction12_FD_59098 | JGI IMG/M metagenome (GOLD analysis project Ga0065711, IMG submission 59098) | Hoatzin crop microbial communities from Cojedes, Venezuela - Epithelial fraction 12 v2 (version 2) | ecosystem: Host-associated > Birds > Digestive system > Esophagus > Crop | place... | reverse complement strand
CCCCCGGTTTCAAGAGGAGATATCTGGACATGAAGAGATGATAGCTCTTGTTCTAACATCCGCCCCCATGGATCGCCTGCAGGTAGAGCTCTGCTGGCGATCCCAGAGGAGATTAGCTGTTGCTGATGATGCTGAAGTACAGGAGATGCACATGGCTTGTCCAGTCATTCAGTTTGTGTCTGAGATGAGGCACCAGATAAGGATGCAGAATTTGTGCAGACAGAGCTGAGCAACTGCAACATTAATAATCAGAGAGGAGGAGCTGACATTTATTTGCTCAAATATCCATAAACAAAGAGTCTCAGAAAATGGTTGTTTTCAAATGAGTCACTGAATGGGCATGGTGGCTGGGTCTACAGCAAATCCTCTGTGAGACATATGGGGTTTTAGTTAAGAATCTCTTTTTTCTAGGGGAAACAGAAGCTACAGATTCAACACAGTACTCCCCCATGTTGCCAGGGATTTTATTTCTCCCCACTGTGACCAGTGATGCACTATGGCTCAGGGCTAGATCTGTCTCTCTGCTCCTTAGATTCATGGTCTCTACAATCTTTTTCAAATTTAAAATAGAAATGTTTAAAAATGGAAATGTTGGACAGTGCTATCTGCTGACACATTTCCTGGGGTGTTTACATAGGTGCATCAGTGGACATTTATCATTTAGACTATCCCAGGATTCCACGTAGACTTTGTCATCCCACTGGCAAGATGGACACAATCTGCTCTTTAAACCAATTCCCGTCCATTCATTCCCGATTTTTTTTTTCCAGTTTAGCAGCAGTCCCCAGGGAAGAACAGCAGGTTTTGTGGTCCAGTTTCATCATAGCTATGTTAAGAGGGAAACTCTCTTGCTCTCTGCATGATCCTTCCTTGCATTGCCATTGCACCTGGAGCCCAACCATCAAAATGATTTGAAGTACTGTGAAAAGTGCACACGTAACCATATGGCTTTGCATGGCTGTCCAGAGAGCACGGAAACAGTTACTCAAGAGCCTGGACCATACCCAAGAAGGCTGGGAAAAAAAAAAAAAAAGGCTTTGATTTACTCCTACTCTCTGTGTTCCAAGTTTCCCTCTGAAAACAAAGAGAGGTATATATGGGCTCTTGGCTTTGTGCAAAATACAAAAGCATTTTCATTTCTGCAAAGCCTCTATTGTAGAATTAAAGAAAGGGAGCTTTGTGAGCAATTGGTTGGTGCATGTTATTAAAAACAGAATCTCAGAGAAAACTTGGCTTCCATGAAATATGGGTAGGACCAACAGATCCTAATCTGTCCAGCACAGGTGAGCAGGAGTGGTCTGATCAGGGGGGCTTTTTTCTTCCTTTGAAAAGTCTGGCTCTTAAATGTCCCTCTGGCTGGCAAGCTTCAGCAGTATACGTCGTGTCTAGGTTTTTGAGGAGAGTCCTCAAGGCCAGCTATGATGCCTCCAAGGACTGGTGCTGGCAACTCTGATGAAGACAATCTACACTTTGTGGAATAGGGTCACCGTCAAAATGTGTTGTCCCACTGGGTTTGCTGGCTGGAAGAGAAAATGTCACAGCAATGTTTAGCAGCTGGGTAACATATAGAACATGCAGCACAGGTCATCTTTCTCATTTACTAGATAGATCCTTCTCCATAAGTTCCTTTCTCTGCTGCAGCTCTTGCCATCTCAGGAAGTCAGGCTCAATTCAGCGGTGAATCTCTTGGGAGTGAAGTCCACGTTACAGCCAGAGGTATGACTACAGCTCATCTAGATACATCTGCCTGGGCTTTGTACAACCTTTACAACCTAGTGTTGCTAGGAATGGCTGTAGAGCAAAAATGGTTTAGGAGGAAACCTCAGGTAGCAAAATATATGAAATACCTTGCTTGCATGGTTATCATCTCCACAGTGCCCAGGTGACCTAGTGTGAAACTTACTGGGTCTGTCCAAGGAATCCACTGTCTTTCAATTGCCTGCCATGTAACATAGCATAAGCACATGTTTACAAAAATACAGAGGGGATGAGTAGATCAAATCACAGTTATGGGGTAGGCTGGTTTTGTAGAAGTGAAATGCATAGTAGTCTGTTGTTCTCCTTCACAGGCATGTCTGAAATTTGCTACAAAATTAAAACAAGATCTGTAAAGAAAATATTACTGTACCTACCTCTTTTTGTGAACAGATAAAATTTTATTCAAACTTGCTGAAGGTTAGGACAAGCTTCAGTGTGAAGCATGTAGCATGCAGCTACATAGGTGCATTAGTCTGGGTCAGGTAATTTGCGAGCCATGCTCACTTATCCACTTTTCCACATGAAAACTGCTCTTTCCATCACAGAGTCATCTCAGATGAAACTAAGCAGAAGTGAACCTAGTGGTCTCCGTTCACACTGGAACATTTCTGACCAGCCTAGCTAGAGGCAGTCAGGGGGAAAACATCAAGAATGGTACAGCGTGGATCTTATATAGTGTGGGTGTTGGCTTCTCTTCATCAACTATTGCATGCTACAGATCTGCTCTTAGTGTGCCACTCTACTCAGATGTAGACATAGCCTATGCTAACATTCTTGGTAAGAGCATTGTCTTATTTCCTTTGAAACATGCCTATGATATTAAATTTTGATCCTAATTCCATGTTCAGGATCCTAGGAATAGATCAAACCCAATCTCTTGGTTCAACTCATTTCAGTAAGAGTGGAAAGAAAGAGAAATTGGCCTGGTCATAGCTAGACCTGAGATGCTAGACATAAGGATAAATCCACCACTGACCCTGCATGGCTTCGTTGTCATTTTGCATTGATGCACCATCTATCTCGGCAGAGACTTAAGTGACTGGAGAATGCGTATAATCATAGAATACTTTGGGTTGGAATGGACCTTCAGAGGTCATCTAGCGCAACCCCCCTGCAGTGAGCAGGGGCATCTTCAACTAGATCAGGTTGCTCAGAGCCCCATCCAACCTGAACTTGAACATTTGCAGGGATGGGACCTCCACTACCTCTCTGGGCAACCCATTCCAATGTTTCACCACCCTCGTTGTAAAATATTTCTTCCTTATATCCAGTCTGAATATACCCTCTCTTAATTTAAAAGCATTACTCATTGTCCTGTCATCAACAGGCCTTGCTAAAAAGATTTTCCCCATCTTTCCTATAGGTCCATGTTTAAGTACTGAAAGGCCACAATAAGGTCTCCCCAAAGCCTTCTCTTCTCCGGGCTGAACAACCCCAACTCTCTCAGCCTTTCCTCATAGGAGAGGTGCTCCAGCCCTCAGATGGTTTTTGTGGCCCTCCTCTGGAAACACTCCAACAGCTCCTTGTCTTTCCTGTGCTGAGGGCTCCAGAGCTGGATGGAGGACTCCAGGTGGGCTCTCACCAGAGCGGAGTAGAGGATCAGAATTACCTCCTTCGACCTGCTGGCCACACTTCTTTTGATGCAGCTCAGGATACGGTTGGCCTTCTGGGCTGTGAGTGCACATTGGTGGCTCATGTCCAGCTTTTCATCCTCCATTACCCCCAAGTCCTTCTTGGCAGGCTGCTCTCAAGCCCTTCATCCCCCAGCCTGTCTTGATAGTGGGGGTTGTCCCAACCCAGGTGCAGGACCTTGCACTTGGCATTGTTGAACCTCATGAGGTTCACACAGGCCCATTTCTCGAGCTTGTCCACGTCCCTCTGGATGCCATCCTGTCCTTCTGGTGTGTCAGCTGCACCACTCAGCTTGGTGTCATCTGTGAACTTGCTGAGGGTGCACTCGATCTGGCTGTCTATGTCATTGATGAAAATATTGAACAGCACCGGTCCCAGTACAGACCCCTGAAGGACCCCACTTGTCACTGGTGTCCATTTGGACATCGAGCCATTGACCACTACCCTCTGGCTGTGACCTTCCAACCAATTGCTTTGCCACTGAACAGCCCACCCATCAAATCCATATTTCTCCAATTCAGAGAGAAGGATGTTTTGTGGGACCGTGTCGAAGGCTTTACAGAAGCCCAGATAGATCACATCTGTAGATCTTCCCTTGTCCACTGATGCAGTCACTCCATTGTAGAAAGCCACTAGGTTGGTCAGGCAGGACTTGCCCTTGGTAAAGCCATGCTGGCTCTCTTGAATCACCTCCCTGTCCTCCATGTGCCTTAGCATAGCTTCTAGGAGGATCTGTTCCATGATCTTCCCAGGCACAGAGGTGAGGCTGACAGGTCAGCAGATCCCAGGGCCCTCCTTTCTACCCTTTTTAAAAATGGGTACAATGTTTCTCTTCTTCCAGTCACCCGACACTTCACCTGACTGCCATGACCTTTCAAATATTATGGAGAGTGGCTTGGCAACTACATCAGCCAATTCCCTCAGGACTCTGGGATGCATCTCGTCAGGTCCCATAGACTTATGTATGTTCAGGTTCCTCAGGTGGTCACGAACCTGATCTCCCCTTACAGTGGGAGGGTCTTTACCCCCCCTGGTCCTCATCTTGTGGTCCATAGACTCAGGAGGGATGAGGAGAGAGGCTGCCAGTGAAGACTGAGAAAAAAAAAGTTGTTGCATACCTCAGCCTTCTTCTCGTCTGTTGATACTAGGTCATCATTCTTGTTCATTGGAGTGGTACGCTTTCTTCAACCTTCCTTCTGTGGTTGACATAGCCGTAGAAGCCCTTTGTGTTATTCCTTGCATCCCTTGCCAAGTTCAGTTCCAGCTGTGCCTTGGCCCTCCTGACCCCCTCCCTACACAACCAGGCAGCATCTCTATACTCCTCCCAGGATACCTGTACGTGCTTGCACTGCCTGTGCAGTTTCCTCTTGGTCTTTAGTTTGACCAGCATGCCTCTACTCAGCCATGCCCATCTCTTCCCTTCCTTGCTTGATTTCTTACACCCAGGGACTGAGAGCTCTTGTGCTCTATGGAAAGCATCCTTAAAGATCTGCCAGCTCTGTTTTGCTCCCCTGTCCCTGAGGACTGTTTCCCAGGAGGTCCTACTGACTAACTCCTTGAAGAGCTGGAGTAATTCAAACCTAAACAAGTATTAAAACCTAGACAAGTATTTATTCCTCCTGATTTCAGAGGACCAGTGTTCAGATACTACACAAACAAACAACATTAGGAATAAAAGTGGTTTGGAAATTTCCCAAGAAAACATCTTTTCTCTCATAAAATAACAGTGCATGGAGAGAGGATAACTCCGGGCACACAGATGGATTTTGATGAATGCCTATTTCAAAATAAGTTTATGGTAAAGGTAACATTTTCTCTTTAGAAACTAAATTTTTAGATGTCCCATTTTTGAAAAATGTAACATATTTTTATAATAGACATTATAAGAGGAATATCAAAACTACAAAAAATAAGACCCATTTCTTTTTTCCCAGAAGTGGAATACTTTAACTGCTCTGAAAACATATTTGAGATCCTTGCCTCAGAATTCTATTCGATGGGAAATTTCATTTTTTGTCTCATGCTGTCATTCTCCAAAGCAAGGAGAAAAATGTGGGGCTACAAGACTTCTTCTCCAGAAGAAACTTCCCGATCCCACCTCTCCCTTTTAAACTCCAAAGATAAAAATGTCCTTTCTCAGCAGCCATGGAAACACTATTATTTAGTACTCAAATAGCAATGGCTGATTCTTCTCTTAGAGCAGAAGGATGGCATGTTCGTTGGCCTAGAAGCTTATGGCTGGGTGGAGCATGAACTGGTTTATGAAATATTTGACTCACATCACTTAAGAAAAGACCCAAATGTAGGAAAAGGTGTTGGTGATGCCAACCAAGTCTTCTATTTACAGATCAGCTGCTTGCAGCGCATGCAGTGTTTCTTCAGGGAAATATAGAAAGCAAGGAAATGGATGCAAACTCTGCAAGAGAGGAAAGAGTTACTTGGTGACACAGAATTGGACTGGGTCCAAGAGGATTACCAGCCAGAAAAAGGGGGTCTGGTTTAGTCCTGTTATCTTTGTTCCAACTTTTGCTCTGAAAACAAAAAGAGAAAATATACAGGCTCATGGCATGCGCAATATATAAAAGCATTTTCAAATCTGCAAAGCCCTCACTACAGAATTAAATAATGAAGGCTTTGTGAGCAATCAGTTGGTACGTGTTCTTAAAATTAGCTGCATCACAGACAAATCAGCTTTTGTTCAGAAATTGGGCAGGCCACATGGCCAACTTAGGCAGGACAGGTGATGACAAGGATAATGGCTCGTTATTGTGTTGTGAAACTTCATGCAACATTGTCACGCTCTGTTCTGGGAATTCAACAAGTCTTCAGCTAAAGAGAACCAGGTTTGGTTAGGTGCATTGGGTACATTTTCTCTCAGCACAGGAAGAGAGAGTCATTGCTGGATGTGGTACCCATCCTTCCACAATAAGCATATTCAAGGAATAAAGCACTCTTCACTCCCTCTACTTCAGCATTACCCCTTCCCTCATGTTCATATCACAATCCACTTTAACAGCATTATTGTCTTGTTTATAAGAGATAACAAAATGAATCTTGAATGCCGTATTCTGCCCAGGTGTTAATATGCTAGCAATGTCCTTAGAGAGTTACAGCTTAGCTCAGAGAGGGAGGATAGTGTTAATTCATGTACTCTTAGGAAGGAGGATTTCGAAGGCTCCTCTGCCCATCTTAATGGTACACAGGTGGGCTGGCAATTTAATGAGCATCTGTCTTGTGACCACATGAATCTGTTCTCCATTTGATTTTCTGATGGGTGAGGTATGTTCTGGCATCTTTTTTGATAGTTACTGAGCAAAGAGATGGTGCCTAGCCAAATATCTTCTTTCCAAAAAAGCCTGGGAGGGGTTGAATAAGAGCAAGCATGAGCATCAGGGTCTACATGGTGAGTGTCCCTTTGAGTTTCTTCTAATGAGCTTGTGGCTTCTGTTCTCACCCAGTTCTTGGTGTTTGGCTGCAGTGAAGTCCATGGCCACTAACCAGCCTGTTGCACAAACAAGCATTTATGATTTCCACTGATGTTTCTTCCTCCTTGGATGCATGATCTATTCCGAGGAACTAACTGGATCATGACTGGAGATCTGCGCAGTTGTCCAAGGTTGAAATTTTGCTGCTTAGTCAGCGATTCCTTTTTTGCTGTTACATCTTTGATCCAGGCTCTAACAGTGCTAGGACTAGTAACACAGAGGGGTGTATGTGTGCAGTACGTGTGTGTGTGTTAATGTTAGTGATGTGGATGCTATTAAGGCCACAAACAGAAATTTGAGAATGACAAGACCAATATTTTTGTTGGATCTTGCCTGTTTCTGTGACAGTGTGTTAGCAATTTTTAAAATTAAGTTCTTAACATTAGGAAATTCACCTTGTGCCCGACAGTAACAACACTCTCGTGGAAAGTGACCCGAAAGCCATTCCTAGATAAAGTACGAACGTAGAGCATGTGAAATGGGGCTTCATTGCCTGGTAACTGCTGGCTGAGGTTCTTCTTTGTTTTGTCTTGTGATGGGTGCTGTGAGGCCAGGCAGTTTCATCAGTCCTGGATCCTGGCCCCTACTCTTGAGAAATTCCAGAAGATGAAGTTCCAGCTTACACCTCATCTGCGTATTAGGCAACATAGGGTGGCAGGTCAGCTTGCCTGAAGAGCTCTGCTCTCCAGAGGCAGCTGGGCCTTTGCTCTGGGTGACCGCTCAGCATGACAGGAAGATGAATGAGAACATTTGTAAATTTTTGTCTCATACAATGTATTCCCGGCCTCCTTCCAGCCCTGATTTTGAAACTGGCATGTGACTGGTTCAGTTGAGTCTTCCCATGTCTTTCTAACATTCCTTTTCAATTTGGACATATTGTTCTGCTTGGTGATAGTGGCTCTGATAATTGCATGAATCAGCCATTTTGCACAGTTTGGCAATATACTGATCTATTGTTTTTTCAGCTCCTTGGAAAATGTTCCTGATTCTGTGGGTTGAAAAGCACTTCTAGGATTTTACAGAGTCCTTCCTGCTCTGCTCTTGTTCCCTACCAAACACTATAAATTCATATCGTGGACTTTATCTCAGAGAACTAAAAACATGCCTGCTTGCGTTTCATCTCCTGCATTCACTATCAGCTATTTTCAGTACTATCTTGCAGCAAAAAGGGCACCGCACTACTGACCACAGCCCCTTTTGCATTTATCTGTCAGACTGGAGACAGTGCTGTGCCCTTGACCTTGACCTTTTTTCCTTCTCCTTCTCCTTCTTTCTATGACATTGTTAGGTTCTTGGGCTTGCAAGTCCCTTTTTCTCACTCCACCACGCTCTATCATCCAGCACAAAAGGCGGCTGCCCACAGAGAGATGAAAGTGTTGCTCGTGACTGTTTAAGTGTGTCGTTAATTATTACAGAAGTGCTCCCTTGAACTAAGTAATTTCCTGGTATTAATTCATGCTATTAAGCTAGCCTTGAAGAAAGGGTGGCTTGCTGTTATTTTGCATTTGTTTGATTGGCACCTTATTTGAATGTAAGTTTTATCAAGTTTTATCTCAAGCTGAGTGACACAGTTAATTATACCTGTTTTCACAAGCTTCAAGTTCCAGTCTGAAGGGGGGTGAGCATATAAAGCACCAGTGTCTGAATTCTTAGAGATAAATGTTTGGTTTCACAAAATGTTTGAGCGTGTGGGTTTGAAATGTGATTTCTGCTAGTAAAACATCACAGGATGACTCTGTGAGCAGTCAACAGTTTTTTGTCCCTATTACTCTTAGTAATCCGTAGTGAAGTGGAAGGGGCAGATCCACTGGGACACGTCCCAGCACAGAGGGAAGAGCTGAGTGATCATGGGATGTTTTGCAGGAAATGCTGTGTTGTTTCTCTTCCTTCCATGGAGCTTGGAGGACTCAGGAGTCCGGGTTACATTGGTTGTTGGAAGGGAGATCTGAGAGGTCCAAGTCAAACTTGTCCACAGAAACTAAAATAATAATAGAGATGAGCCTACATAGGAAGTTAACTTCTTCCTACACAGCCTGGTCAGGGATCACCAAAGAATCTGTGGTAGGGAACAGCTTCTTAGAAGAAGACCCAGGTAAATATGCCTCCTCCATTAGACCATATCTAGGACTCACATAATATGTAAACCTACAGAAAAAGCTTAACATCATAAAACACTGATTTTTTTCTATGCCTGTGTGCAAAGTCCTCTAATGTCAGGTGTTATCTGGTAAAAAGGATCATTTTTAGTCTCAGTCAATGCATGGATGACTTATCAGCACAGCAGGTCGGAGAGCTAAGGGCTGTAGATGGGCTTTAAGAAGCGCTGAGATAATTTTATGACCTACGAAAGCATTTGCCTGGCTTTTGCCATATAATCAGTAAGAGAGGGGTAATCAAAGCTTGGTCCTTGGGGCACCAGCTAATGATACTAATTAGCACATAGACAAGGCTTTGCTGAAAGCATTACACCCAGGCATGTGCTAATTAATTAGCTGATTGTCTGGAGAAAGTTGTTTCCCTTGCCTTCTCCCTCTCCTGCAAGATTATGCAGTGGGTGAGGAAGGAGAGTTTTATGCTTGTTCATAAAATAGAAGCGACTGGAGTGGTCCAGCATGTTATGTTTAGGCAGTTTCTCCAGGAGTGTGAATCTGTACGAAGGTTTAAAGAGATCCCTCAAGCTACTAGTCCAAGTTGTCTCAGTGCGTTGGGGGACAAACGTAGTGTTATTAGGTTATTTGGTATGTTTGTCCTCTGGAAAAGGACAGTTGCCAAAGCCAGCTATGTCCACGCCCCTGTGTATACTCAGACCATAGCAATGATACTGCAGTGAAGTCATAGTCCTGAGCTTCTGGGAAGCAAGGTTTGTGTGGAAAACAGTTCCTGTTGTTTTCTGTGGTGCAAGAGCACTGCCGCTCGTAGCCAAAGCCAGGCAGTGGTACAGGCTCTGAGGAAGCTATGAAGATCAAAAATCACCCCCTCTGACGGGCTGTGGGGCTGCCTGCCTTTCCCAAGCAGAGCTTCTTGCAATGAACCAAGATTTGATGAAATCCAATGTCCTGACATTACAGTGACCGCTTTGGCTCCAAGGAGCTCAACTCAGACAGAAGCACTGGAGTCTGGCAGTGCCGAAGGGTTTTCTCTTGTTGGCTTTCTATTTCTAGGAGACTGTTGGATAGGATCCGAAGTGATATATCTGGCTTCTTTTCCAGGCTGGTGTGTGTGTGTGTGTGAATGTGACTAGGCAGAATATATTCCCTCCATTGTTATATGGGAAAGAAGCAAAGAAAGACCAGTTTAAAAGAGCAGTGTAAGGCAGAGTGTATTTTTCTTTTAACTCCATACAAATCTCTGCCTGGCTAGTTCTCCATACTGCTCAACATTCTGCCCAACCAAGTCACAGCCAAGTTTTGCAGATGCATTCAGGGTTTCTCACTCCTATTCCTCTCCCCTGCACTTGCAGAGAAAAGAGAACCTCTGTTGTGTCTGGAAGCATGTAACACACAGGTTTGCTGCACCTACCATGGGCAGAGGAAAGAAAGCAAGCTGCTCTTTGTAATTTCATAGGTCCTAAGTAAAAGCTGCCATGTGGGAAGAGTTCTCGATTAGCAGAATGACCTCCTGGTCAGGTCTTTAGGAGCTATTGGATGGTCATCCTTTCTGGAAAGGATGGGATGGTGGGAAGTCCCCTCCTTTGCTCCTACAGAGGAGCACTGATTTTGCAGCTCTGGGCCAGGTCTTTTCAACTTAGATAAAGTCAGTGTTTTGTGAGCAGACATGGAAGCAAGAGAGAAGCAGCCTTGTGCCATCAGTTCCTTCAAGCAGGTGTTTTTCCTGTCTCATGGAATATGAATGTGCTATGAAGCAGCCCTTCCTTTCATTTGCTTTAGGTTTGTGTCCGTCCCACTTGCAGTGTCACTTGCCTGCTTTTGGATATGCCTTGGTGCCCCAACCTGCCATCCCTGCTCCTTGGTGGATGGTTTAGCCCATAGACCTCTTGGCATGGCTGCAGTGAGCACCTCCAACATCATTCCCAGGTGGCCCAATAAGACAAAGCCTAGCAGTCTGATGCCCAGTGCTTGTTCCACAGATACGGGCTGCTCCTCCCATCACCTGAGTTTGTATAACCATACCCATCACGAGCAGCAGTAAACGTTGTCCACACGGGCATGTGACTCAGTGAGTGCCCAGAGGGCGGACTTTTACAGACTTCAAATTACTGCATGAGGGGATGGTTGTTCACAAGGCCTGAGTCATTTGCTTAATGGGCCCTATTTTTAAACAACAGAGGCAGAGGATGCTGGAAAGGAAGATAACTACTATCTGTGCTGTGACACTGGGGGCACTGAGCGATGTCTCTTCTTCCTAATGTGGTACTCCATCCTCAAGCAAAGAGAGAGTCTACATTGCTTATTCTAGTTTAAGGACAGAGAAAGGCACACATAAAATGGAATACTAAACACAAAACACTGCATTTTTGATTTTGCAGTATCTGTACAAAAGCTGGTAGTATTTCAAAACTGGAAGCTCGAATCTTCTCAGATGTCTAAGTTTCCTGACTTCCCAAAGTGCTGAGTAACATATAACAGAGAGTCGTGCGTTTGGACATGTGCAAGTTACTGTGTGTGGCAGATATATAGCGCCTTCCCTTTTCTTATTCATGTTGCATACAGACACAACCACGTCATTCACATAAATCAGGCATAATTAGCCAGAGGGCTCAAATTTACAGCGTTTCTGATAAACCAGACGCCTAAGAAATTCTATTATGGGAAAAGGCTGCACTCTGCAAGAACACAGCAGGTAACAGTAGCCTTGTGAACGATAGCCCAAAGCCTCAGCTTTCGCCCCAGTACCTGAACATCTCACTGTCCTGAGGGAAACATCTGCGGAGCAATTATTATCTTGGAAAGAGCCATGGGAAAATAAAGCAGTCGGTAACACTTGAAAAGCGTCCCAGATTCCCACTGAAAGGCTTTGTCAGAGCTGTGAACCTTCACTTTATTTAGCTGTATGCATTTTTTTTTTTTTTGGAGTGGGTAGTAAACCAAAAAAGTATCCTGCATGTTGCTGCGGTGGGAAATCTCAGGCATGATAACGTTCAGCTCAAGGTTGTTATCTAGTGGGGTGTAACCTGGGGAATATGGGAATATTTCTCAAAGGAAAAGCAGGGCTTGTCACTTTGTGCTCTTTAGGAGCTGAATTTTTGTGTCTCATTAGGTCCCAGCTGGATGAGCCACGTAACACACAGAGGGAGAGCCACTGCTTTGTGCTGACCTGCGGAGGGGTTGGATCTGTTCGCCCCCTCTCCACAAGGCACAAATTTTCTGTCACAGACACTCTTCTTTTTTCCCCGAGTTTTTCTTTTTATGCAAGAGGAAAGAGAGACCATTGGTCTGAACAAACCTCTCTGCTGCTGTCTCTGCCAACATATACAAACTAGCATGGCAGGCCATTATATACATGCCTATCACAGCAGGAGAAATGACAGGGCTACCACTGAACGTGGTGTTTCCTAGCAGGACAAGCTGCATGGCACAGTCCCCAGATGCTGCTCCATGCTCTGGCACCCCTCCTGCTCATAGATCTTGTAGAGCAAGGATGGGGTCACAGCTCCAGCTGTGTTGGACACAGATGGTTGCAGTGGTGGCAGCGAGACCTGGGAGAACCTCAAGAAGCTTGCAGAGGTGCACTGAGATGTGGCGGAACCTCTGAGTACATTGGGAGGAAAGGTGTGGGGTCACATCACCTGCCTGCATGCAATCCCAAGTGGAAATCATGTGCGAGGCTGAGCGGTAGTACTTGGCAATTGCCTTCAGAGGCTATCAAAGGACTGTGGGCAGGAGACAGTTTCACTTCCCCCCATTTTCACAGATAGCAAAATCAAAGCACAAGGCAGTGAAATAACTTAGCTAAGGTCATCCAAGGAGGCAGTGAAGGAGCTGGGAATAAAACCCAGGTTTCATGAATCACAAAATCACAATGCTTCCGCTTAAGGCTATGGGTATATTGTAATAGAGCAAGATCCAGATGTGGTTTTTAACTGTCATTCAATACTCTGTGTGATATTACTCTGCCTAAGAAATTATACAAATTTGGACTTGCTGGAGATTTGACTATTTCAGGGAGCTTGATTAAACCTGTTTGGCATGACAGTGTTAGGCAGAACAGCACACAAAAGGGGATGGGGACAATTCTCAAACACACTGGCAGGGCTTGTGAAGTTGCTGAGCCCTTTCTGCACCCAGAAGGATGCATAAGGGTTTGAGAAACACAGTCTCTGGAATTGAAGGAGGGAGCAGGGTCAGAGAAAAGAAGCTGGACCACATAAGGAGGTAGGAGGAAAACAGATGCTTGGCAACAAATCTGTGATCAGACATGCTGTTCCGGTGGCAGCCAGTCCCCTTTAGAAAGTTATTAGTCTCCAGCTGTTCATCTCTGTTCCCTCTATTCCCTTCCCAACCGACCAGCTCAGCTGCTTGTTAACTTCTCCAAAAAGCAACTCAGGCTGTTCTGAGGGAGCTGGGTTTGGGGGTGATTGCAGAGCTGTCTATGCTGCCCATTTGGTAGAGGCAGTCAACATTGGTGGTGCGGAGGCGACAGGGCAAGGGTCCTGGGATGTCCAGCTCTCCACCCAGCTCTGTCATATCTCAGAAGCTCATTTAGCTGCACTCAGAGAAATGGTTGTTAGCAGGGTAAAAAGATATTGCTCTGCATGTAAAACTCCTTCATGCATTGATATTACCAGTAAACAGTGAGAGGGCCAAAAGCCCATAGCCTGAAGCCGTGATTTAAACTGATCTGTGTTCGCATTTCTACCTCCAGGATTGGGCTGGGGGAATCGGCAGAAGGGAAGAATTGCATCCTTTCATCAAATTTATTCATCAAAATTGCCCCCCACCCTGAAAAACTGCAGGTGTTTTTTATAAAATGCCTGTTCTTGGAGTCAGATGATCGCATATCATCTCCATTTTAGTTAAGAATAATAATGAGCTCCTTAACTTTTGAAGTTGGCCTATACAATAAGAAAGTTATATTTAAAAGACTGAGAAACTTGAAATCAAACACTGTCCCTTTCATACTTCTCCGTGTTAAATACTTGTTTGTGATTTAAAGTTTAATTCCTGATTTCTGCAGCAGAACTCATGCTTTTGAATGTTTGGTCTTAGAAATGCAGATTTCATACTGGCTTAAACTGAAAGTAGCATCCTTTCTTTCCCTCCAGATAGGGTTAGGTAATGCTCCTGAATGATGTTAAAAAAATGTTATCCCATCTGCATGTTAGGAGGGTAACGGAGACAGGTTTGTGCCTGGATTAACAGAACCATCCTCGTCCGGTCCATAGATCATGCAGTAAATCTGAGTCAGAAACAAGAGTCTCATCCTACTGTGGAGTATTTTTATTCAAGTCCTAGATGAAGTGATTCACGTGGATACTGTGTTTTAAAAGCATCCAGGGGGCTTGTGCCAGTCTAACCCACTGAAGAGATGCTGTACAAGGCTCCTGGCTGTGTTGAGGGTCCAAAGCGGTAGAGAGAGGCTGATTCTAGGGAGAAGCAGTACAAATTCATGGCTTTCACTCTGCAAGGCTCCAGTCCAGCCCCTGTAAACTAAGCAAGAGAGCAGCTATGAAGTCTACCAGTAGCAGCTCATACTAATAATATACAGATGAGCTGAAGAACAGTTTGATGTGAACCAAAGGGGGAAAGCCCTGCTCTGATATTGGCATTAAACCTTCCTAATGATCTAGTTATATCAACCCCTCCATTTCAAAAACGAAAAAACCCAAAGTTTCCTGTGTGTTTATGCTTATTTTAAAATGCCACCAGGAAATTACAGGAGAAAATCTGTCTTTCACTTCTCTGAAGACAGGGGCAGGAGTCACCTCACCATATTCTGACTACCTAAAAGATGAATGGCTTACATAAATGAAACTTACTCTATAGCTGCTGGACAGATAATTGCATCTCCATGAGAGGATTTTTGCCAGTCTAACCAAGAAATCAAAATGAGAGGGGAAGATTTGTCTTCTGGAGTGTCTTTTTCTCCATCAGCCATAGGAGTTTAGATCATCAGTTTAGCACAGATGTCTAAAATTTAAGTTCAGTGAGCTGAAGCCACAAACTGACAGTCATGTCACAGAGAGGGAAACTGCCTGACCAGGAGAAGAAAAATACAGGCTGAATAAGGGAAGCAGAGACTGGCCCAGAGAAGGTAAAAAGAGACGGAAAGTTTAAGAGTTACAGACAAAAGACAGCACTTTTAAAACAAAGCCAGTTCAGAGGCTGTAACGCAGTGTGTCCTTCAATATCAGCTTAGCTGCTCAGTGGCTGGCACTTTGCACCGTGTGAAAAGATCTCAGCTGAAGATCTTTGATAATCCAGCCAGCCGCGCTGTACTCGGGGGCATTATTCCCGTAAACCCAGCAGGCAACTGCAGGGAGAGGGAGGCAGAGCTTTCCCACTGCTGACAGATACCCTTGCTGTCCCCTGCTGCCACCCGTGGTGAGTCACGGTTCCGGACATACTGCCCTGGGCACTGGAGAAATCCACAAACCACTACAACTTGATATTCTGGACAGGATGGAAGTAATGCTCTTCTTCTTGAGCCTTATGGAGGGAAACTCTGCCAGGGTTGTGGGATCAGGAGGTGCTGGGAGCATGTGGCCAGGAGAGCACCCCAAGGATGGGACACACAGAGGGTACGCTGGACCTGGGTGATGGAGATGGCACGTTCCAGGAGCCAGGTCTTGATGAAGAGACTGAAACTGGAAACTTGTTGCAGGTTACCTGCTGTAGCCAGCATCTTGATGCACATCTCTTTACAACCTAAGTAAACTTTTGCATTGCAATAAATGCAACACAGCCAGCCAGGTGTTTGCTTGCTCCTCAGCCACTGATAACTGGGACCACTGCTGCAATATCACAACACCTAATGCTTCTGCCCANAACCATGCTTTGCTGCAGTGTCCTGTAAAATCAGTTTGGGCTCAGCTCCTCAGCCTGTGGCAATTAGACCAATTCCCCAGGAGATGCGTAAGTGTATTTACAGAGGGATGGAAATATTAAACCTTCCCCCTGCTTGTAAATTAAATGCACTGTTAAAGCTCTGCTCAGATGCTCGCCTGGCCATCCTGCCATCTCCTCTGATTTATCTCAGCAGCAGATGCAGGCCCACACCTCGGTGGTAAGCGCTGCCAGTAACAAAGCAAATCTATTACTCACCCTCCTCTTTGCCCAGGAAAATAAAAGCTCAAGTATGTGGATTGCTTTGGAGGAGGAAGAGAGAGCAGCATGGTTTCATGGCATGGTGGAAAGGCACTTTATCTTTGCTGAGCTCATGCCTGACCTACCAGCATGAGATGGAACGGGCTGTGTGAAATGGTGTCCAGCCAGCGAGCAGCAAGCCCCAAAGAAGCGGCGTGGCTCTGGTTTTCTCGTCTGCCCTGGCAGTGCTGGGTTGTCGGGCATCATGTGGCAAGATATCTGTTCCTCCAACCACCCTCCTTCCTTTCCTGGCCGGCTGAATGACCTTCTGCCACCCTCGCCGATGGGATCTGTCCTCACTGCCCTAGCTGAGCACACATTTGGATAGAGGTGTTGGGAAAGACCATGTCCTCTTGAAAAATTGGAAATGGGACTTAATGTCTAGCTTTGTAAATGAGCTTCAATCCTGTCTGTCGCTGAAGTCCTAGGCATGCTGCAAGATGGCATTATATTACCAAAGTCACTTGGTTTGCTCTGTTTTTTCTCTTCTGTCTTTCCTTCTTTTCTCTGCATTCTCCATTCTTCCTTCTACTGCTTTTTACGTTGCTGGAAAGAGTAAGGAAGCAGATTTAGATGGTGTGAGACATTAAGAGGAACCTTATGCCACACTAGCGTTGATACTGTGTTAGGGAGAAATGTGTGTGTCTGCATGCTTGAGACCACTTGCACAAAACGGGAACCGCAGGATCATGGGGATAGGAGAGCCTGGTGTCTTGAATACTGCAAGGAAAAACAGCCAGCCTTGATCCTCATTCTGGGAAACAACAGCTGCTGCCAGGATAATTTTATCCTCTTGCTTACACAAGAGAGAAGATCTATTTTACAAACATCCCGTGATCTCCTGGACCCATATATGCGGTCATTCCAGGTCAGAGTTGCATCACTGAAGCAGCAGGTCCACATTCTGACCCGCTTTTTTGCTCGCTTCCAGCAGACTCTTCCTGCCTTGAATGCTCGGAGCCTAGGCACCATATTCTTTCCTCTCCTGATTGAGCTGGTTATCGCGACATCCTCTTCCCAGAGTGTCTCCCTGACTTGCAGGACACTAGGAAAGTTTTTCTCCATCATACACAGTGTAGTGACTCACTCAACATCGAACAACAAACTACCGTGGAAGAAAAGAGCTGGTTTCCTTGCTTGCAGAATTCAAGGCACTAAAGATGAGAAGGAATTCTCATGCCCTTATCAATTCTTATGCTGAAGTATTTGGCTTTTCCTAGCATTACACTTTTTACTGTCTGCCTGTGTGCAAAGGAAGAGACACAAATTAATTAGAGAGAGATTTCCCAGCTCACTGTCTTTCCACAGCAACTAGCTGCCCTGCTGCACCTGTAATCTGCACAGCGCATCTGATTAGCTCCCAGAAACACTTCTCAGATGAAAGTTTCTCTAGTGAAAAAACATGGAGAGAGAGAAATCTCAAAATTATTCTTAATTTTTTGGGGGTTGACAAGAGAAAAGAAACTGAAGTGTTACATTTTGTAATCAGGCACTTTGTCATTTTCTCATTTGTTTGTTTATTTGAAATAACTTCCTGGCTCCACGTTTTCTTTTGAAAACATTCAGAAGATAAAAAAAATCCCCAAGCCTTTCAGAGGAGCTAAAAATGAAAGCTGTTGGCATTTCTAGAGAAGCAAATTGGCTTCAAAAGGGACAGAAAATGGCTTAAAGTCGAACAAGACTTTGTATTTCAAGAAACTAAATTCCCTTGAAAATGTCATTTCCTTCAGAATCTTCTAGCACCCAAATTTCTCCCCCTTTTTTTTTTAACTCTTTCCTTGAAATTGCCAATGAGTCCAATCACACATTTTGCTCCGAACAGTAATTATTGCACTGGGAGTGCTATGTAGCACAGCCAAAAGCAAGAGCTCTCCTGATTGCCTCCTGAGACCGCCCCACAGCACTGAGGGTGCTTGGGAGAGTGGCTTTCAAGACACGTTTTCATTTGGTTAGCAACGGTCACTTGGCATCTGTGCAATTGAAGTATTCCCATATTTAACACTGAGCTATGAATGCTGACAATCGGTGGGTTAATCATTATGGAAATACTGACTGATTCTTGAGTCAAACGTCAGGTGGTGCCAAAAAACAGAGCCCTGGGACAAAGGACAGAGAAAAGTCAGCTCTGACTAATGCTGCAGATAAAATGGCTGTTATACAAAAACATGTCTTCCAACACAATACTTGGGTCACAGCAACATCTGAACCACAAAGTCCACTCTCCTTCCCTGTGGAAACAGCAAATGCCGTTAGTTGTAATCTAGTTTGAGCCAAAGTCTGGGATTCTCAAAGCCTTCAATGGGGCACAACTCCTAGCCCTGCTAACAAACTGTCCAGACTGCTGGGGGTTATTCATACAGAGATTAGAGAAAAAAAAAAAAAAAAAGGAAAAAAAAGGCTTCAGAATTAGCCATTAATGAACTTAGAAACTAGAAATTAGAACAGGGTTTCTAAGCAGCAGAGGGGAGGAGGTCTGGAGCATGTCCACCATGGGTATAGCACTGGTAAAAACCAGTATGAGGTTTTAGGATGGTCTGCATCAGTCACTGAATGACACAAATGGCTGTGAAGGCAGGAGCCAGGCCTCTTGATTTAGCTCTGCCTTTCTATAGTCCTGTTTATTGAGGGGTGAAGAACCAAAACTGCCCCTAGTCACAGCAGCCGATGCTTTCAGTCCCTCCCCAAAGTATTTAAAATAAAGACTGCCATCTTCAATGATGACTCAGGGTTTTGAAGGCTTCCAGTTTTGGCTGTCCAATGTAACAGAAGGTGAAAAGATCATGATTTCACACAGGACGGTCCTCTCTCAGTACCAGTGAGCTGGATACATCACCAGGTGCTTTGGCAGGTCTTGGTTCACCCATCAACTAATGCCCACAGACGTTTGCCCTTAATCAGCCCTTTCAGTCTGGTCCAGGGCAGCACAGGGTGGAACACAGTAGCATTTTTTTTGAGGGTGGGAAAGGCAATTTAAAGGGCAAAGAAATTTCAAATATTATTTTCCGGAGATTAATGTTGGTTGTAAATATATGAATCTTAAAGCGTAGGAAGAACAATATGCGACACGCCACTGGGGATGTGTTTCTCATCCTGTGGGACTGTGTGTATCTATTGCTCATCAGGGTTAACAGTGGGATTCCCATCATCTAATTTTGAACTTGGCTTCTAACTCTGGGGCAATTCAAGTTATTTTTTTCAAATCCCTGGCCACGGCAGGAGAGAGTAGCCATCGCTTAAGGGACGATTGCAAAGCACACTTTGGATGGAGCTTGGATGTGCTGCTACAGCGCATGGAAAGAGGCTGATGGCTCTGGATGGCAGTGCATCCCCTCTGTCATAGAGAGTGTTCTTGGAGAGAGACAGATCTCCTGCCCTTCAGCAGAGGGGGATCCAGAATGACCAGCTAAGACGAGATGCCAGATTTTTAAATAGAGAAAGGTCAGTCTGATGAATCCCATCTGAATAGAAGATGGTCATTAACACATCATTAAAAATGTCTGGTGTCTTACAAGTGCAAACAATAAAATCCTTCCGCGAGTGTCAGTCTCCCCTTTCTCTTTAAATGAGCTGTATTTTTTTTAGTACATGGTGACTTTTCAATACTCAGCTTACTTCTTTTCCTTCACAGCTACTGCTGTTCCCCAGCTGGATAGGAGCAAGACGTTTGCACTCTGTCCTCTGCAAGAAGTGGTGCATCCTTACCTTGTCCTCCAGAAGGTTCTACCGCTCAGGACCTAGTGCAAAGCAAATCCTTCTTCATACTCTGACTCTGCTTTGGTGGCTCAGAGAGGAGCACAGCTTATGGTCTCACAAGGGATAATGCTATCTGAGAGAAAGGTGGGTTACCTTACCAGCTTGTGCCACTAGCCAGGAGGCACCTAAACAGGAAGCCAGGAAACTAGGATTTGACCTCAGAATAGGTCTCAGGGGAGCATGCAGAGCCCAAGGGTAGCAGATTCGTACTGGCTGCAGTATTTGCAGGACAGCTGATCTGTCATGGTGGAATAGGATGCTGTCATCCAGTTTGAAGTCAGTGGTCTCGGCAAACTATGCTGAGAAGTTCCAAGCCAGGAATAAAGAAATGAATTGGTTAGTAGTCTTGACTATCTATTCGAACTATTGAATCACAATGCAAAACACAGGACTGAGATAGCAATAACATCCCTTTTACATATAGCCAGTTCTGCTACTAGAAAATGCTATTATAGTGATGTTCCTCTTCCCATTAATTACCATTTCTCTGTGCATCCAACTTCAACTGGGTAAATTTCCCTTGGACAATAATTTCTGGACAGCAAATCTGGGCAGAACTACCATAATCCCACCAATGTCAAAGAAAGAGGAGGTGCAGAGCAGGGGTCCTGCAACAGTCCAGAGAAGAGAGCACTCATGTTGCAGACAACAACTAGAAGAGCTCAGCTTGTTGAGTTTAGTGAAGCGAAGGCTGAAAAGGGTAGGACTGGCTGCCACAGATACATCAGGGGCCTAAATATTGGGAAGAGAGCCATTTAACTCAAGTACAATGTTGGCACAAGAACAGCTGGGTACAGGCTGCCCATGAATGCATCTAGACAATGGGAATAGACGAGAAACAGCAACACAAAAGTGAAAAAAAAAAACAAACCAAGTCATTTTCAGATTATAAAGTCATAGAAATGGAGCTGAGAAAAGCCTCTGGAGACCTGCTCAGTTTGGGCTCTTCAGCCTTCGGGAATATGACAACTGCTCCTGAAGGAGAAAAGCCAGAGATCATTTTGTCAGTGTGGCCACAATATTTTTCATTCACAGCTTACTAAAAAGACGACTGTCCCCTGCATGTTCCTTGTATTATTTTCCCTATCTTGGCTGTATGTTTGCATATGAGAACATGAAATATTAAAATTAATAATTTGCTATATTTTCACCACCCTTTGATCTGACAGTGCCTCATGCATAATTGGGTGAGAAATATTGCTGTACTGCAATCCTCTGCTCCAAATCCCTGTCATAAGCAGCTAAAGCATCTCTCATTCTTGATACACTCACAAGAGAGGTTGTGGGGATGTGGTTGCTGCTAACCATAGGACTCAGAGTTTAAGATTTCTCCTACCACCAGGCAAGTAGAGAGGCTTGAAGGAATGTGAGACCTATGAGTGCAATGGTGGTAGTGATCGAGAGCTTTCAGTCAGCCCTACCACCAAGCAAAACGGATGTGAAATGATGGATGGGGATGCCAGGGAAGTTTCCCTGGAGCAGTCTCAGATGGCTGTTGGGGTCTGCATCGAAGACCCACACCAGACCCCCAGGAAGATCGCAGCTGACCCCGAGGGGTATCAGGGTCTGTGGAGCAGCGAATAAGGCCGAGGAAAATGCAGCCCCCACCTCTTCTCACCCCCAGACAACAGAAGGAGCAGCTAAGCTCACCCCTGGCTCCCAGTCCCATCTCTGCTGCTCCCCATCCCCATGCTCCTGCCTCAGGACTGCGGCAGCAACAGCCCATTTCCCTGTACCTGCTGAGAAGCCTTGAGCCCCTGCTGAGATGCTCCAACTCTATATGACCTTCCCTGTGCCTCTTCCTTCTTTCACCTTCTTGTCTTATCTGTTTAGTGGTCTTCCTCTTCCAGAGCTGTGACAGGTTTTACCAGTGGGCAAAAAGAGTGGCAAATAAAACCTAGTCCTCCATCCACTTGGAGAATAGAGGTGCTACTTTCCTACAAATAAATATCAGAAGGATCTGTTTTTGGCTTCACTTCTCTGCCTCTGCACAGGAACCTGTGTCACCAGTGGCTCTCCAGAATGGGGTAAGCTGAAGTCTCAAGTCCTTATATTTCAAATATCCACATATGCATTCTTTCCACAGGCTGTGAAAATATCCACAAAAAGCTCTTCTGGGGCTTAGAGCATTAGTGTTCCAGTCTACACTGTCATTTAGTTCCCTGGGTAGTAGAGAAATCGGGAGTAGAGAATGCCAGATCTGGCTTTACTTTGGCCACACAAATGTATTACTGAGTAGTGATAAGTCAGGGAAAAGCATAAATCTCACTGCTGCACTCCAGCGCTCTGGGAGTTTTTCAAGTCCCCCTGGAATCCAGAGGCAGTTTTCAGTTTGGAAATCTAAATGTACTTCACTGACAGGGCCAAATCCAGTCTCAACACAGGCCATGGAAGTCAGGGGAGTTTCATTAGGAATGCGTTAGGAATTGCATCTCTGCCCTAGGGGCTGTATATTAGGGGAGTTGCTGAGCCAGCCTGCCTTTATAAAATGTCAGAAGTAATAAAGAACAAGCCTTGTACCAGTGTGTTTTCACTCCTCACCATAAGATTATCAGATCACTGCAGACAACAAATCACTCCTGCAAGACAAGGGTAAAAATGTTTTGTTCTGCTCTGCTGTCTGCCACAGTGTATCTCAAAAATCCTGCATACCATTCCTGTAACTTTATCACTTTCACCTCCTAATTAGCAAAATGGTATTTTCTCTGTTTCACAAAACAGCACAGAGCACAGGACTGAACTGTATGAATTCACGACGGTGCACCCCCAGAGCCTGCTCACTTCTGCACAATGTGAGGGTCCGAATATCCCACAGAAAACCCTCAACAGGGAAGTCAAAACTGTAGGTGGAGAAATGCTCTGGGGATTTATACTGCTGCACCCCCTCGACCTCTACATGCGCCAAGTGGGTGTGTGTACTTTAAAATGTGTGCATACACGATTTACTCGTTCAAGGTCATACTGACAGCTTTTGCAAAGCCTGAAAGGAGGAGAATGAAAGTGTCCTAATACATTATCCTCCAGTAAGAAAGCACAAAGCCAGGATGGGCAGTGCCCAGGATTTGTGAGCATTTTCCTGTTCAAGCGGACCTGCGTTCCTCATGGGCAGGTAACAGCTGTCCCTGTTGTGCTCCTCTTCCTTGTGCCAGTTGTGACAAAATCCTGGCCCTGCGGAGGTCAGGACCCTGGTGAACCACAGCAGAGAAATCAAATGCTATTCACAGCTCCTGCAAAGTTGCTGCGTCTCAGACATCCCAACTATTTAGAATCTAAAACACAGCTTTGGAAGCCATGTCTCTCCTGCAACATTCTTCCCATTGCACCCATGTGCACGGGCTTGGCTTTGCAAACAACATCTCTACTGAGGAGCTAGCTTTGTTATGAATAAGATGGCTGTGTTTATGTAGTTTTAAGTGATGTTAAAATTAAAATAAAGTTATGATTCAGCTGACTTCATGTTTTCACAGCTCCCTTCCTTTGCACACACAGTTTGCCCTGCACTTGTTTGCCTTGGCAGGGCCTGGACTTACTAGTAACAATTTCATCTTCCATTTATAGGCATCTGCACTCCATGTAATTCTTTTAAAGCAGAACACTTCTCAGAGCTCAGCAAGCGGGACATGTAAAGCCTTGCGTGGAAAGGCAAAAATCTTTTCAGGATCTCGGCTTCTTCACATAAGGAATAGCTTTGACTCTGCCCTTTGGGAAAAATAAGTAGAAAAAGAAAAAAGTCACATCTCTGACTTTAGATCTTGAAAAAGAGAAGAAAACAGTCACAAGCCTGCAATGTTTTACATTCAGTGTACACTACTTGGCAGCCTTCCAGGGAAAATGTAGGAAAGTTGTAAACTGGTGGAGCTGGATATATCAGCAGAGATATTTTCTGCATGGAGAGATGTATTTTTTTTTTCCTTAAGATATTTAGACTTCAAACAACCACTGTACCAGCAACTATCTCTTCCAAGAAAGTGAGCTTGGGTTCCCACCCAGACTTCCTAGCACCTGAGTGCTGTGCAACCCATGGAGATTTGCCTCCTGCCTGTTAATCACCAGCCAGCCCTTCTTGCAGTTTTATCCTTTGAATCAGCACCCATGCTGGAGCTTCTGGAATATTTAATTTTTAAAAAGTAATTTAATTTAAAAATTAAATAAAATTAACATTTAAAGGAGGATTGTAGCAGGGATTTGACATTTTGGAAACCAGGAGTCCAGGGGGTTCTTTCAGCTTTGCCTTAAAGATCCATAGAAAAGGAATAAAACATGAATGAGATCCTGGCTGCAGCAAGGCCAAGGGGAACTGCAGCCACAACATCACCTGGTGAGAGCAGCCTGACACTCATAAAAATGAGATTTGTCCTCTCTTGATGCTTCTGAATTCACTCTGCTTTGCCTCAGCACAAGTGGAAAATTAAGCCAAACATGATAAACCTGGAGCTTATCAGTAAACTGATAAAATGAGGTGGAAGTGGAACGATGGAGTCTTTAGTGTGGAGGTGAGGTAGTTTTGCTTCAGGTAAAGCCTAATTGCCTTTACACTGTGAGCATCCCTCCCTTTTGCCAAGCAGCTTTCCCCACCACCCTGTCCCCTACGCTAAACACTGCCAGTTCCTTGGCTTAGCATTGGCTGAGATGGGGCTCTCGAGCATGACTTCACTGAAAGGTCCTTGTCTACAGGAGACCCTGGGCAAGGTCTGCCCAAGGTCTGCTCAAGGTCTGCACCCTTCTTGCAGGAACCATGGCCTTCATGGAGGCTATAGGTGACACTCAACAAGGCTCGTCATGGGCAGTTTTCACCATGAGGGACAACCAGAGCGGCCATCACCTGCCTAATGCAGCAGAACCCCCAACTTCTGATGTCCCTGTGGCCAATTCTGGACTCCAACATCATGTTCACAGCACACATAAGACTCTGGATCCTCCGTACAATGAATGTGAGCTCATCCTTTCTCTTTTCACTCAAGAACATGGGCCAGTGCTTCTCATCTCAGCTCCCGGGATGTACAACAAAAGCCACAACAGCAAGCCAGGAGATGGCAGTGAAATGACCAGACTTTGCAGCCATGGGGAGGACAGAGAAAGTGTAATATTCTGGATAGCGGCATGTGACTGGATGGGGTCCAGATGTGCAGGCAGAGCTTATGGTGGAGAGCTCCTTCGCCCCACTGTCCACTCACAGAGACATGTCCAGCCTTAGCGTGCCTTTCTCCCTAGGTGCTGTTTGACTCCTGTGATTGTATGTGTGCCTGTTGTATAACTCCATGTGCGTGTCAGGTCCCTGCCCCAAATCTGCTTCCCGTTTGCCAGAAACCAGATTCCCTGCTGTTTCTGGGGCACTTTCTCTTAGCTGTACAGCTATGACCCGAGCCTGAGGCGTATTGGATGGCAGCTTGTGAATCTCACACTGCAATGACTGACCACAAACTGAAAACCTCCCAATGGAAGACTGCTCTTTAGGAGTGTGTAATGCTCCCCTCCCCAAATTACTGGTTACTCAGTCACTTCTGCACAAACAAGAACTTAGTCCCCAGCTCCTTTCCAAGTGCTGCAAGGCCAGCAGCTGGCATGCTATCTTATCATCTTTAAGACAGCATCATCCCCCGAAACATCAGAAGTGCATGTTGTGTACTGGCTTTCCAGTAACCAGATTCACTTGCACTTTAGCTGATATTACAGTCCCCGGAGTAAAACCGCCTACATTTCGCACAAAATTGGCGAGCTGGGACTGCATCTCTCCTCTGCTCACCCCCAGCAGATGATCTGCCTGACTCCAACTGGAAGCTCCATGGGGCAAAGGCAGTAAGAATTGTGCAGTGGTGAACTCACACATGGCCTGGTTTAATTAAAGATATTGCTTTTCCTTACAGACTTTGCCTCCTCCTCAGTGCTGCTTGCTGAGGGACTGACTGGGAGACAGCCTGTGTCCCTGCTTCAGGAACCCTCAGCAGTAGGTGCCCAGCTGCTCCCCAGAAGTGTGATGATGCTGGGGATGGGGTGTCTCTAATCTCATTCCACGGAGCTGCTGTTTGCTGTGAGTCCTGAATGCACAGTGCTCTTCTGTTTGCCCAAAATCTGAAGGCCTGAAGGCTGAGAATTGATCTCTACACCCTCGGTGGGCCCTGGGGACTCCTCACCATGGCCTGTCAGCAGCAGCCCTGCCTGATTCAAACATATCTTGCAGAGCATACACTGTCACCCCAAACAACTGCCTCTTGCTTTCATGTGGCTGTTGCCTTTCAGGCATTTGGGGATTGGAAAAACACTTGATGAAGTCTGGAAGTTTCTTCCTGGGGATATTTGGGCCCTTCTGAGCAACTATCAAGTTCTGCGTGAGTGGTTAAATTAATTTTCTCTGTTGTTTCTATGGGTCTGAAATAGAGATACTCTCAGTGTCCTGTTCATTTTGTCTGAGGGAAGGGCATGGGGCAGGCAGGTCAGTGAATTTATAATTCCAAATCCAGGTGCAGTCAGTGGGATGGTAGTCCTCTTACCCTCCTGTGGCCCTTGTACCTTCGTTCCTCCTCTTCAACCAGCACTTTCCACCTCAACATTTTCCATCTTTCCATCATCTCTAACCTCTTCTGCCCTCACCCTTTCCTTTGAATCTCCTGCTCCTCTCTTTCCTCCACCCCTCTTTGCCTTTCTGCCTTCTAGCTTCACATCTGGTGTGCTCTCTGGGTGTGCCAAGCCACTGTCTCCTTGTTCAGCAGCAGCCTCTGCAGCTACTCTGGCGTTCTTGGCTCTCTTGACTTCCTTTTCTTTTGGCCTCCCCCTGAACACCCGGAGGTGGCAAACTCAGAAAGATCCCCAGAAGAAAGGTTTCTGACCCACTGTCCCCTCAAAGAGAGGAGTTCATATTCTCTGAGGTAAGTTTTGGAGATGCTCTATTAGCAGAGGGGCTGCGGAGGCCCACAGCACTGCATTAACTCTGCATCTGAACTGAGCAACATGCGGCGAAGAAAACATGAACACAATGCTCTTCATGAACTGCAGGGGATGACGGGAATGGCAAGGGAGAAAAGGAATGGACTAGAAAGGAGACAAAAGATCAGGAAAAGCTGAGCATCCAGGAGAGGGGTAAATAAACTCCGTCAAAGAGGGACAGAGGCCTGATGAGACCTGTCGTGGCAAGGTTTCGGAGTCCAAATGAGAAGCAAAGTAAGAGCTCTGTAGTGCTGGTTACAACATATCTGCAGTGGGTGGTAGGGGAGAGTTTGAGTGAACAGAAGAACAGATGGATTGCACCCCTTCATCCCCATACTGTGAAAGGCTGCTCTATTTAGAAGGCATTAATAGGAAGCAAACAAAAGGGTCGGGGGTTTTTTGGGTGTGTGTGTTGTTATGGTGAGTTCAGCTGGGTTTGAATTACACACTTTTGTTCCACTGCAAGTCAGAAAATAGGACTGCTCTTGTCCTTTGAGAACTGGACCTGAGGCACCAGAGATTGACTTTAATTGCCCAAGGCCTCACAGTGAGTCTGTGGGAGGCCAGAGAACTGAGCAACATGGAGCTCAGAAATCCTAAGCAGCAACCTCTGTCCTTGGGAGAGAAGACCTCTTTCTAGCTGATGTGGTGTTGTGAAAAAGTGGTAAGAAGACAGCTTGGTTTCAGGTCACTGCCAGGAAGACAGAGACAAAACGGAGGCAGTTCAGAGGAAGGATGACCAAAATGACCAGAGGTGGCTGAGCCAGCGTGGTTTCTGAGATGCAATTGAGAAAGCGAAATCTGCCCGGCTTGGCCAAATGACAGTGAAGAGCTCAGACTCACAATCAGGTTCCCATGGCTTCATGAATAACTGTAAATAGGTTGAGACAGGCAGTGGCAGAGTCTTTCTAAGCCTCTAGATCACTGAAGGGCGTAAATACCAAGGCCAGGGAGGAAATGGTCTTGGCCCTGGACCAGGTCCTGGCTCAGACTCATGGTTTGCTTTTGACTTTACCACTGCAGACGGCCTTACTGGAAAGGAGTTCGCTGCATGCATGTAGCTGTGACATGGGCTGGCCTTTACCCCATCACCATTGGAGCCACAGGAAACATGAGATCTCTTGTTCAGTGTCATTTCCTCTTCTTTGGGTTCTGAACTGTAATCAACGTGTGTTGGCATTGCCTGGGAACCAGAAGCTTAAATGCAAATCCTGGAAGGGAACAGCAAAATGCTAGGTTTTTGCAAAATGATACGGCAGCACTGGGACTGAATGTTGACCAGGTGTCTTGGTTTGGCCCTGGCCAAAGGACCATGCAGTTGCTCTATCATCCTGCTGGGATATGGGGGGAGAATGGAAAGAAAAAGGAAGAACTCGTGGGTCAGGATAAGGGCAGTTTAACAGAACAGCAAACGAAGTGAACAGTAACAACAACAATACCGATAAGAAGAATATACAAAACAAACAGCGGAAATGCACAGAGCAACTCTCACCGCCTGATGCCCAGTGTGCTCCCCAACCATGACTAATTCTTACCCCCAGCCAGCTACCCCACCCCGAACCGACCGTGATGTCACATGGTATTAAAGACCCGGTCTGTGTGGCCAGTATGGGCCAGCCAGCCCGGCTGTGTCCCTTCCTAGCTTTTGGTGAAAATTAACCGTATCCTGGCCAAACCCAGGACACCAGGGAATGGATGGTCTTGGTACCCCACAGGACAGAGGAACAGGCTTACCCACATTGAGTAGGTTTTTCCTCCTGATGTACTCTGGTGGGTCAACTGTAGGGATAAATTATGTCCTACTGAACTTAAATAAAAGCATCTGGTCCTATGCAATCTCTCCATGAGTGATGCTGGCGGAGCCTTGTAAGTGAGCCTTGGAGTTAATATTGTCTTGATAAACTTGGAACAGATCGCTCTACATGAAACTTTTGTTTCCGGATGTGTAGAGGCTCTGGCAGACGTCACAGCATTCGTTATGCTTAAAACACATTTTCGAGATCTCTTTCCAAACCACAAGGGCAAGAAGTGTCAAAAGCAACCAAGCTAAGCTTCCAACATCATCACCTGACTCCAGGAGATGGGGCTCTAGACCTCAGCTGATAACAAAAGGATCACAAATGTTCCAGTCTTGCATCTGACCTAAATAATAAGGAAGAAGATTGTTTCTGTTTTACAGAGAATATTTTACTCCTTTGACGTCAAATGAAACATGCTATTTTGATTTGGGATTATTAATTTTTTTTAAATTAAATGCTACCCTTCCAAACAGGCAGGTGAATTTCAGAATGAAAGGAATTATATGGGAACACAAAATCAAAGTCATGTGGGAACACATTCTGTACACACTGTTTTCCCAAAATGTAAAAGCAGAATCTTGATTG
>Ga0065711_1031619_pt1 | contig 29199 bp, 18 predicted proteins | sample Hoacrofraction12_FD_59098 | JGI IMG/M metagenome (GOLD analysis project Ga0065711, IMG submission 59098) | Hoatzin crop microbial communities from Cojedes, Venezuela - Epithelial fraction 12 v2 (version 2) | ecosystem: Host-associated > Birds > Digestive system > Esophagus > Crop | place... | reverse complement strand
CAGAGAGGCAGTGGAGGCCCCATCCCTGGAAACATTCAAGACCAGGTTGGACAGGGCTCTGAGCAACCTGATCTAGTTAGTGGTGTCCCTGCTCGCTGCGGGGGGGCTGGACTAGATGACCTCTAGGGGTCCATTCCAACCCAAAACTTTCTATGATTATATGATTCTATGATCTCTACATATTGTAAGACTGACTTTTGCTCTTATGAATATGTTTTGATTCACATGTTCTTTCATATTATATTATTTACTTTGGAATTCAGGTATTATTTATGTATCTTTTCTATCATTTCGGTTCTACTCATGTAAGAAAATTATATTTAGTAAACTAGAACTACATTATCAAGACATAGTATCAACAGCCTCAACAGTATCAAAGAAACCGCCTCTACAATGTCTAATTTTAAGTGGAGAAAAACAAGGGATAGTAGTTATGGTTCTGGCTCTACAGGATCAGAGTCTGCAGATAAAATACCTCGCTCTCAACTGCTGTCACAGAGACAGACCATCCATTAGCCAACATCCGAGTCAAATCAGGGAGGAACACCAGCACTGCGAGCCCTGCTCAGTAACGAACTGACAGCCAGCGCAACTGCCAGTCACAAAGGGAATGCATTCCCCACCGCGAAACCATGCCGTGCAACCTCTGCTCTGGGAAAGATACAGAGCCCATCTTCTACCATGGCTATGCTGAGCAAGGAACGCTCTTAGACTTTGTGACGCAAACAGCACGGGGTTTTTTCCCTCTAGATTACACAAGCGGTGGAGCTGGTGAGCACATGTCAAGCACACTTGACAACAGCTGCGTCTGGCAGGGAAGACTGCAGAACAAGGAGGAAGGCCCAAGCAAACCTCGCAGGTGTCTGAGAAACAGCCCAGCACAAAATAGAAGTCAGCTGTGAGAGACATACATACAAAAGCAAGTATCTGCACACTGAAGAACAACGTGAATAACTGGTTTGCATATTTACTTAGTCCTGCTAAGGAACACTTCTTACTAAAAAAAAACCAAAAAAGTGCCAAAGAGCTCAGGCTTTTGATATTTCTCACTGATCCACACAACCTGTCCCCAGCCATAGACTTCTTGTGGGAGGACACAAATTCAGTAATTTCTATATATGAGGCATTTTCCAAGCACAGCTTTCCAAAAGAATGCAAAACGTGCTTTTCTGTTTCCTTCCTGAAGAAATCGCCAGGAAATAGGGATTTTCTCCCACTTCAGTCTTCTTAATGGTAGGAAGGCGGAAGACACCAATACCGAGGCTTTGGTGCAGAATTCACAGGCTTTGTGCCAGCAAAAGAAGATAGGCTTACCTACGTCTGCTTTCCCCCAGAGCTATTTAACAAATTTCCTCCCCTCGCTCCCTATGAGCTAGGCAGTTTATATTGGATTGATGTATCTGTAATAGGCAGTAAAAAAGTGTGTCCCACTTCAAGCTAATTTACTTTTAAAATGCCACTCAATCTGTACTGGTATGCTTATTTGCAGCACTTCACCAACTGACACAACTTTATAGGGCTAGAAAATATATTTTAAACTATCTCCTTGGAGGACAGGAATTAAAACTGAAAGAAAACAAAGCAAAAAAATATTGTGTCATCTCCCATTACCATGGGACCATTAAAAAACTGAGTTAAATTGTATATCACCATCATTGATAGGAAAACCCCAAGTCTTGTAGACACAGTCCTGCTAAAATGAAATAAAAATAATAATCCAATAAGTAATGATACGTGTTTTCATCCAACACTACCAAGTACCCACCTAACTCATCATCTCTCCCTTCCCACACTATGCCCCAGTCAGTGATCAAAAGGAGAGAGACAAAACCTTGGGTTCTCACCTGGCTGTAGGAGAAAGAAAAAGTGGTTTAATTTTTTCTACAGGGGACAAAAGTCATCTGTATACCTACCACAGAAACAGCAGGCTGCCGAAGTTGCTGAAGTAAGAGTCGTCATCGGTTGTCCAGATAACACAAATGTTCTATTACAATATTTTAATTTAGGCAACAATATTGGCTTAACATCATATACACATACAATGTATTTTTGTCCTGTTGGCAACAAGCAGCGCAACAAGGAAAGGACACCTAGTGGTGATCTGTCATAGACCTGATTAGGCAAAGCTCTTACACACTTACCTAATCGTTCATGTCTTTTATTTTTCATTGTTCGGTTATCTGTGAGCATATTTAACTAAGAATAACTTACTAGTTGCATGCAAACCCATGTAAAACACCCAGGGGTTGGCAGCTTAGGCAGGCTTACAAAATAAGGTAAAGTAAATAAGAATTAGGTCCAGTATGTCCTGTTCGGTATTTTTAGGAACCTACACTAAAACAAAACAAAACAAACCTACTGTCAGAAATTACTGCAGAAGTATAATTTCTGCAATCATCAATTTAAATAACAATTTTTTTGTTGCATGTCATAGTATATAATTTTGTTTAAGTAAGTATATTATCTGTTTGTCAATATCTGAGTTGCAAAGGACTGGAATATTAGATATTGTAACTAAAAGGTAGTTTTAGGACAGCGTGATTTTGCAAATTCAGTAAATTAATTCCTGCCAACACATCTCTTGTCCTTTTGTGAAAATGTTTCTTCCCATTTCCACCAAGTCATTCATTTGGATAAGTTATTAACATCAGACTGATAAGAATATATCGATCAGATTTCATACATACCACACCACAGGCTATATCTCAGTTCCCTTACAACAGTTAAGGACAAAGATTCTGCAATGCATATATTATTTACCTCACTATTACTCTATGTGGCTGTTTGCAGTTTGATCTAGATTTAATTGCTTTAAACAATATGGAAATAAAGAAAAAGGGAACCTTGTATCATATACAAATCTTTCAAATTTTTGCCTAGTCATCTTGAAGTTCAGGATACTGACCAACTGATGTTCAGGTATGTGATGCTAAAAAAGGAACAGCTCAATTTTAACCTGTCTTTTCTGTTGGAGGACATATAAATACCTAAATAGGATAACAGCCACCTTATACAAACTGGTTTGTTCATCAGTCAGTTTTCCATGAAGTATCCTCTTGGCAGGTTATGACGAATGAGTTTGCTGGCTGTCCTTTCAATATATTTAACATAATGCTCATTATTCTGGATCCAATTACACAGCGTTTCAGATTTATCTGCATCACATTTAAAACCAACATGTCCGCCCATATGCAAAAACTGTTAAATCCTTTTAAACAAGGCTAGACAAGACAGACAGGCTCCATTTCTGTGTAACAAAAATTAGTTAACAGTTGGTCCCTGTTGTGCATGTGCAAACACACGCAGTACAGAAAACGATTAATATCAGCAGCAAAGGTCTCATTTATATCCCCTAAGGGAACATCCAACTATTGTTTCCTAATTCATCAAAGCTCATCCCTATCTATTTTTTTGTTTGTTTGTTTTAAAACATTACAGTGCTGTAACACACAATTTCTCAAACATGGTAATGGATTGACCGTGCAGAACAGTTTCATAAGCTACATCCAAAGTAATAATCAACTACTGCGATAACAAGAGCCAAATATGAAAATCCATGAGTGCCTTCATTTCTGATGTCTGTAAAATGCTAAACCAACAAAAAAAAGAACATTTTTTTCTTGCATGCATTTCATTTTGGGATTTATCAGAACCTGATTGAGTCTACATATTTATCGCTGTTCCTGCATGTTCTCACAGTCATCAAGCATCTTTTTTAAAAGCAGCCAACAAGGTTCTTGCTGCTTTATCGCAGGCTCAAAAATACCACCCCAAATATACTTTAGACCCTCCCTCACCTTTCTGAGAACAGCCAGGGAGCACTACAATGTGTTCTCAAACACAAAAAGATGGACTCCACTTATTTTTCAATATTTGTCAAATAAAGTTTCACACAAGAAATATTGCCCAAGTTTTACTAGTGGAATCAAAGATTTAGTTGCAATCAAGCAGCCATTAGCTAAAGATTAAATGGACCAAACACCAGCTGTCACTGGTTTGGACCACATCCTCTGGTCACTTCTAGTCCCTCGTAGTGGCTGATTCAAGTATTCTTGGTTTAGAATACCTGCTTTATCTTTGACAATAGATGGAAGAAGAAAATAAAAAAGGTATTAATTTCTCTGCTTAGTGGGGCTTACAGTGGCAAGCCATTAACTCAAGCTGCCAGAAAATAATGTCATTGAATGCATTTCAGAAGGCTGTCTCTCTGTGAAGCACTGAGGAGACAAAAGCACTGCTCTATGGTAAAACTGCAAAATATGCTTAATCATTTGCCTTAGTTAAACTGGGTATAAAACTGCAGTGCTCTATTTCTGTGTCAAAAACATAGTCACACTGCATTACAGGGAGGCAAAAAAGAAGTAGAATTTACAAAATACAATAATAAAAAACAATGACCTATTCCAGGAGCTATTTTAGAAACTACTAAAAATTTGATGCTTTGTACCATCCAGCATCACACCATTTTCAAATGCGATCTGACTTTATTTGTGAGATGGTTTCATATTCATGTTTCTGTTAAACCAGAAAGTGAACGTAATACTGGAGATAACCAGCAGAAAAAGCACCAGAAATGGTACCAAATCACCCTTTGATATTAATTTAACTAAACAGGTCTTTATTAAACTACATTAAAAAAAATCATGCAAATTTATTTTAATAGTGATTCCATGAAAATACTTTACAAAATAATTGTCACTACACTTGCTGCAAGAAAGGTTCAGTAAACAGCAGTTATTTTCCCCATGTTTTTAGCACTTCCTTTTAAAATATATTATGATATTTAGAACTGCAGAAATGGGGACAGGCAAGAAATCAAATGACTGAATCATAGTGGTATGTGCCAAAGCATTAAACATTTCCTAGCCATGGGCATGCCAATTTAAGAATGCTATAATTTCCTGGAAATGTCACTATGCCAAATTGGCAGGCAGCATAAGGTCATGACTGGAAATAGTGGAGTTGACAGTTTAGAAGGCAATAACTCAAAATTTGAACTACCCATTTTTTATAAAGAAGGTTGGGATTTAACATATTCAGTCTACACGCAGCTTTCAAACAATGAGCATTCTAGGAAATCTACTCAACTATAAATGGTTTCAATTTCTCCTGAAATAGAAAAACATGAACGTGTATTGTAAGTTCTCTGTGAACACAAAAGTATTAACTTCATAAGTTTAAGTGCTAGTCACCAAACCCAAAGCCAGATTTAGGTGGTTGCTAAAATTTCTAATATTCTCAGTAGGAGCCCATCCAATGCTTGTGTTGCTGATGGTCCCAAACACATTTTTGGTCTCTGTTGTTAGCAGAGAGAAGATGGTTACTCTGTGCTTTTCTTTCCAAAAAGGTTTTTCTACTAGCACCTGTATGTAAAAACTGTTTATTCCGTTCTAGTTCTTGTGTAGCTCTTTGGAGAGACCTGACTAATTTTTTGTAGGAATAATATCTTAGCAAATAATGTTATAACCATATGAATCTTACCTCTTCCCACTGGTGTATGTATCTAATCAGTCTTGAAAGGCGCAATAAGCGTAGCAGGCTGAGAATTTTTGTAAATCTTACAATACGAAGTGCTCTTGCTGTCTTGTAAACTTCTGAATCCATTCCTTTTTCTACAATGAGGAAGATATAATCCACTGGTATAGATGAGATGAAGTCAACCACAAACCAGCTTTTTAAGTAATTCATCTTAATGATTTTGGGGTCCAGTATTATTTCAGAGCTGTCTTCGTTTACAGTCCCAGTTCTAAAATTCATGATCAAGTCCAATAGAAAAACAGTGTCTGATGCCACATTGAAAATAATCCATGGTGTTGTTGTTTGTTCTGTGAAGAATGTGATTCCAACTGGTATAATGACAAGGTTTCCAACCATCATTATGAGCATGATTAAGTCCCAGTAAAACCTAAAAAAAACAGGAAGAAACAGAATGGTTGATGCAATGTGGTAAAACACGCTTAGAAAAATGGTCTCTACCATGCCGCCAGCTTCATGTCAAGATGCTTAAACATTTTGTTAATGCTAAGAAAACTCTCATTGTGTTAGCTCATTCAATATAATCACAGTCAGTAGAGAAGCCAAAGTAATTCATACATTTCATTATGTGGTTTCCTTCTCACGAATACACATCTAGGATAAAGACAGTACTATGGCTTAGCACTCCATGACATATCTGAAAGGTGTGCATGTGTGGCCCTCAGTACACTTACACAGACTCCTGTCAAAACCTGTTAGTGGGTTTATATACCTAAAACTGACCTCTGATGCCAATCAGAAGTGCTTTAGCAATGCAGTATTTTTTTAAGGCTTCTATCCAAATGGAAAACCAAATATCTAACAGATAACATATTAAATGTAAGTACCTCTTTACAAATGTACTCATACCATTACAGGGAGGGAATAAAATTACAGGAAGAGAAAAAGTGCACTGAAGCAAAATATAGAAACATAAATTAGATAACATCAAAACCTTCATCCACTTTTATAACCTGAATTGAACTTTCAAGCATTTTTACAACCCCACAGTCTATCTTCTTTCAGAGCAAGATAGGAAGTCTGTACAGTAACAGCTACAACTTGCATGGTATAAAATGGGTACTGCATTTCACCATTTTGCTCCAGAAATATCTAAAGGCTCACCTCTAACACTGTTAAAATGCTTCCAACAGTGCTTGACACAAATGGTAGAGAGCCAGACTCACAACTTTAGTATCTATTACAGAAATGCTGAGTAAATCCACCTGTTACACAGAATATACATTTATCCTGATGGAAAATTTCCAGGGGATGGTAGCATGTACCAAACACATTTCAAGAAAATTATAAGAACTCCTAAATGTTAAATTGACAAATAAAGTTATTCTTGTTCATTAAAAGAACTGAAACTGAACTTGAGAACACCTGAACTCAACACATGACCTCTTGTTCTGCTTGAGAACATATCTGTTCAAACTAAACTTCATCTGGAGAGACACAGAAACCAGTCAACAGCAGTTCCCCATGGACTCACTGGACTAGGCAGCAATGGCTCCACAACAATCTCCTTACTCCAGCCCTCCATCGCAGTGGGGCCTTGCATGGTGAACATGTAATGGACGTGCCACCAGCATACCACTTCAGCACTGACTTCCAGGCCACTTCCATTATACTACCACCAGCCTTATGGCATGCAACAAACACCCTCATCTTGGTAAAGCTTCATGGCAATCAACAATAATAATAGTTTAACTGCCCACAAAACATTTCAGAACCATGAGGTTAGTTTTTCCTAGATCTGCATACAGTACATGGATTACATTAGATTTCTGAGATTGCTTCTTGTATTCTCCAGATGATCCAGGTTTATAAATTCCGTTTGTTTCACATTCACCTGTGAAAATACTTTACAAATTGCGGATCTGTGAACAAAAATAATTAACTGTAACTGTAAAACACATTAAAGGAAGAGCAGCATAGGACTGAGAGTGGCATGAGCATTCCCAGTTTTAGAATTCTTTATTCTAAACCTACAGAGATTATGTTTGATTATCATTTGAGAGAGTAGATGGCAAAGTACTTTTAACTGGTACTCGCAAATCCATGAAATAGACTTTGCATGTAATTCCCTGTGTACAAATTTATTTATGTCTTACACATTTTCAATCTTACAGCAAATGTGAACACTCAGTGCTACAGATATTCAGTTTAACCCAGGTTGTACATATTTTCACTTAGCATGTGATGGTATCCACCATATCTGTAGCATATCTGGCAAAAACATTCCTATTTCTCTTGTCTTTTTAAATTCATGTAATAGACTTCTTGCTGTGCTAGATTCCTTTTCAATAACCTAGAATTATCATACAGAAGGAACCACTAAATTCATATATTCATATACTTTTACAATAATATTGAACAAAATATTTCAAGAAACTGTTTTGGAAGAATAAACGTCTCCAAGGAATCCTGGAAATGAGTGGAAAACAACTAGGAGATAATCACAAGAGGCGTACTTGTATCTGTGGCTCACTCCTAAGCAAAGCACTGCTTGATTTCAGGTTGACCTCTACATTTCACCAGCACAGGGAGCAGCTAAGCAACGAAGGCCGCACAACAACCAGCCACCCAGCAAACGTAAAATGTAATACAGAACCAGGTGGTTTTATCCAACACTAATCTGCGGTTTAAAGGATCGTTACGTACTGTGATTACACAATACACACTGTAGTTCCTGATGCTGAATATCAGCAAAAGTGATAGTGTGAGGGATTCTGTAATAAAACAAGATTGAATACTAAGGACTATGAGACTAGACCAGTTTTGTACTTTGATTGTAGCCCACAATATAGTATAACCTGATTAGTTAGTTAGAAAAACTCATATTATTATTTATTTTTCATTTAGAAATTAATCAGACTTTTTGTTTTCGGAAAATGTTTACAAATGCCATTCTGTTGGCCATGTTATATGATATTTTTCTTTCAGGTGAGAAAAACTAGATGCAACTCCCTGTACTGCCCTTCTGTGACCTGTGCACAGAAAGTAATACAATGCATTCCTTGCCTACCAGCTCAGAACATCCTACTATTCATGTAACCAAGAGCAAGCTGAAAAGCTTCACGAGACAGTGCAAGAAGCTGTTGTGGAGACAAAGAGGTAGCCCTTGTTTCAAACTATTTTCAGGATTATTTATTTATTTTTGCTATTTCCCCCCACCCCCCACCCCCCAGTGAGGATGTTTATAAATTTAAAACTTACAATCTCAGAGTTCCAGATTTATATAAGATATTACAAAATGTTGACAGAAATCAAGGGTGAGACAGGCCTATGACACAAAATTTTTGAGAATGAGGAAAAAAAAAAAGAGCCTGGGGGTAATGAGATCTTTCAGAGCTCATAATTAGAAGCAAGAACTGACCTCAGCCCCACAGCAAACAGCCATAGAGTGTACTGTTCCTTGGAAGCTAACAGCTCAGTACAGCTACAACTAGTTACCATCAACTGAAGGTACAGACGTCAGCACTCCACCACACTGAACTACTCCTGAAACTTTTTAAATGCTTCTAAATGACTCCAAGTTTTAATACCTCTAGGTGAAAAAAGTCTTCAAGCATTAAAAGAGTATAAAAAAACAGTTTTAAGGAATATTTTTTTCCATATCTTAAAGAATTATTTTATACAGTAATAAAAAAAAATCACGCTAATTATTACTTTGCTATTCTCAGATAAACTAGTTGGATTCTCAGCCCTCCTTCGGTGATCTTTTCACTGATAATTGATCTCCTATACTTGCAAAACTTACAGGAGTAACACCGTGCTTTTCACAGCTTTGGAACATGTTGCTGAAGCTTTGGTGTTCTATTTATTGCCACAGGGTGTCCTGCATAGCATGAACAGTCTGTTCAAAATGAGTGCCTACCCAAGCAGCAGTAAAAAACTACTTAGTATTAATTAATCAATGTTTATACTAAGCTTAATAATGTAAGGCACTATGAAATCTAACAGGCATTTTATTTCCACTTTATATATCCAATCCAAATAAAACTGAGTCTTAGAGAAGGACATTTCAGCTCTACGTTGGTTAATTTGCTGCATAATTTGCTGTATATACAACTGTGTAAAAAGTCATTCAGATTTGCTTTCTTTATTGTTTCCTGGTTGCTGCCCATTGACACAGCAGTCTCAATGTCCTTGAATCAGTGTAGTTTGACTTATAATTATCCTTACGGTACACCCAGGGTGACCCAGCAGAAGTTGTCAGCAGTCTCACAAACCACATAGCAGAGTGAACAGGATGTGACTTGAGGCTACTGAGCACTCAGGGATTTGCTTAAGATTAAGTATTTTGAGTTTCCAGAAAGACCACAAAAGCCTGATTATTTAATAAAAAAGAGCAAAATTGATCAGTAAAACTTCAGGAAATTCAGTCACAAATACTCATCAGCCACATTAGAAGTGAAAGGTCTCTGAAAAAGATATTCATTCCAATTGCTTGTCAAATGTCTTTCAAACCAAACCTGATGCATCTGAGATGATTTCACTCTACACGTTCAGGGAACCAAGGACTGTAAAAAATTTTCACACGCTTTCCATGCAAAACCTGCCTCCTCTTTAGTTAAATATTTTGATTGACTAGCGGATGCTCTGTGAAAAGAACACTGACTTTTTTTAATCTCACCTTCAAACACAGCTTTATTTCTTTTGCTTTCATGGATCATCAGTTCACTTAACAGAGAAATCAATGTCCTATATAGAACAAAACAATCTTAGGCTAGAAATAACAGTAATATAAAACTTCATTAGAACGTACTGTAACAAACACTGAACTTGGTATTATCCGTGTTAGAATTTGATTCTCATAGGACATGCCATCTTTGTCTTGCTGTGCAACTGTATTACTCTTTCCATAAGAGAGAGCAAAGCTAGACACACCTGAAAACATCTACTTCCAGATAATTACTGGGGTATTTTGGAAAGGACAGAAGGATAAAGAAGGGAGGGTTTTCTTCAGGGGACTCAGATTATTTTCATGATTGCACAGGTGTCTGTGCTTGACAATTTTCTGAAAACTCATCATCATTTTTTTTCACAACCTCAAAGTGAGGATATCCCCTTCTGCCCAGCTATCCATTTTCATTCTGCCTGTCTGTCTCTCTCTTACACATACACGCACCTAGAGGAAAACATGCTGCTTCTGGGGAAAAAGCATACAAATTAAATATTAAATTCCTTCTTTTTTAACACAAAATATAGCATCAACATCCTCCATGGAAAAAATTACGTTTAAATGTTGAAAATCTCTTGTGGACTGCTTCTGTGATTTTGGATCAGCAGCAATATTTTTCTTTTAAAATTTCCAAACTTTGAATTTATTGTAACCTGTGTGATCACATTAATACAAATGCATCAAATTGACTAGCCAAGTGTCACTTCTTCACAGTGGCCGGATTTGCGTTAGCAAACAGGTCACTTCCACAGTTGTGTTGTCCTTCTGTATGGATACAACTTTCCTTATCTGAATGTACTTCATTTTGCAAAGGTTGGGTTTGGTTTTTTGTTTTGCTTTTAAAAGATAAAATATTCTCCTGCAATTGTTGATTTATATTCTGTTTTCTCCTCTATTTCCACTCTGACAGCTTTTACCGTATGCTATGTAAACACAAATGAGGAATCTTGCAAGTCTGAAACAGAGTCCCTTTCATAGCTCACCCTTTCAATTTAAAAGCACACACTAATAAAAGTAATAAAAGCATAGGATCATAGAATAGAATCACAGAATCATAGAACAGTTTGAGTTGGAAGGGACCTTTAAAGGTGATCTAGTCCAACCTGCAATGAGCCGGGACATCTTCAACACAATCATGTTGCTCAGAGCCCCATCGAACCTGACCTGGAACATTTCCAGGCATGGGGGCATCAACCACCTCTCTGGGCAACCTCTTCCAGTGTTTCACCTTCCTCATTGTAAAAAATTTCTTCCTTATATCCAGTCCAAATCTATCCTCTTTTAGTTTAAAACCATCACCCCTTGTCCTATTGCAACAGGCCTTGATAAAAAGCCTGTCCCCATCTTTTTTATAAGGCCCCTTAAAGTACTGGAAGGCTGCAATAAGGTCCCCTGCAGCCTTCTCCTCTCCAGGCTGAACAGCCCCAACTCTCTCAGCCTTTCCTCACAGCAGAGGAGCTCCAGCCCTGTCATCACTTTTGTGGCCTCCTCCTGCCCCACTCCAATAGCTCCATGTCTGTCCTGCGGCGAGGCTCCAGAGATGGACGCAGGACTCCAGGTGGGCTCTCAGAAGAGAGGAGCAGAGGGGCAGAATCACCTCCTTTCACCTGCTGGCCACGCTTCTCTTGATGCAGCCCAGGATACAGTTGGCCTTCTGGGCTGCAAGCGCACATTTTCACCTCCTGTCCAGCTTTTCATCCACCAGTATCCTTGGGTCCTTCTTAAAAGGGCTGCTCTCAATCCCTTCTTCCCTCAGCCTGTATTGATACCAGGGGTTGCCACAACCCAGGTGCAGGACCTTGCACTTGGCCTTGCTGAACCTCATGAGGTTCAAATGGGCCCACCTCTCAAGCTTATCCAGCTCCCTCAGCATGGCATCCCGTCCCTCAGGCGTGTCAACTGCACCACTCAGCTTGGTGTCATCTGCAAACTTGCTGAGGGTGCACTACATCTCGCTGTCTATGTCATTGAGGAAAATATTAAACGGCACTGGTCCCAGTATCGATGCCTGATGGACACCTCTTGTCACTGATCTCCATTTGGACATCGAGCCTTTGACCACTACCCTCTGGTTGCGACCTTCCAAACAATTCCTTATCCACCATACATTCCACCCATCAAATCCATAGGTGTACAGTGTCAAAGGCTTTATAAGAAATCCAGATCGATGACATACGTTGCTTTTCCCTTGTCCACTGATGCAGTCACTCCATCATAGAAGGCCACTAGCTTGGTCAGGCAGGACTTGCCCTTGGTGAAGGCATGCTGGCTGTTTCAAATCACCTCCTTGTCCTCCATAGCTTTTCACTCATAATTGATAGCATGTGCCTCCACATAGCATGTGCCTTCGCATAGCTTCTAGGAGAATCTATTCCATGATCTACCCAGGCACAGAGGTGAGGCTGACAGGTCATTAGTTCCCAGGGTGCTCCTTTCCACCCTCTTTCAAGTCTCTAGGGTCTCCATGTGACTGCCATGACTTTTCAAATATCACGGAGACTGGTTTGGAAGCTGCATCAGCCAATTCCCTCAGGACTCTGGGGTGTATCCCATCAGGTCCCACAGACTTCTGTATATTCAGGTTCCTCAGGTGGTTACAAACATGATGATCTCCTGCAGTTCGAGGCACTGTTCTCCCCCAGTCCCTGTCTTGCAGTCTATCCACTCGAGAGGTGTGGGAGGAGAGGCTGCCAGCAAAGACTGAAGCAAAAACATGTTGAGTACCTCAGCCTTCTCCTTTGCCGTTGTTACCAGTTTGCCAGTCTTTTCTCCTCAGTGGGGTACACTGTCTTTGACCTATTTTTCTGGCTGATATACTTGTACAAGCCCTTCTTGTTATTACTTGCATCCCTTGCCAAGCGTCCCTCTACTCTTCCCAGGATGCCTGTCTCTGCTTCCACTGCCTTTGCAGTTTCCTCTTGCTATTTAGTCTGACCAGCAGGTCTCAGCTCAGCCATGCCGGTCTCTTGCCTTCTGTTCCTGATTTCTTACATCTGGGGACTGAGAGCTCCTGAGCTCTATGGATTCAAGTGTTGGGGTTGAAGGGCAGAAATAATATTAAGTAGAAACCTGTGACACTTCCTAAGGTGAAAATTTCATCAACATTTTCTATTCTTCTTTAATTTAAAACATATGAAGCTTAACGAACTTTCATTGACATAGCTAGGTAACCTGCTGAAGCGGCAGAAAGGCTTTCTCTACCTGCCTGAGACTCGTCAGTCTGGGATGAGGCAGAGGTAATGTTCAGTCCCTGCCTGAATTACAAGCAGTGCTGGACCTGAGAATCTTCCAATTTCATGTCTTCAATCTGATTCAAAGTGATTAAAAAAACCCCCAAAAATAATGAAGTTTTCAGACCACTAGAAATCTTCATTTGATTTCAGACTAATACTGAATTCCTTCACTTCAAGGTTAGCAATATATACTTAGAGATCCAGTTTATGTTCCTTGCTGCTACTCTTTAAATATTGATGCAATTTCCTACCTGGTAGCAGAAAAGAAATTCACAGGGAGATTAATAAAATTCAGTAATACTGAGGCTTCTTTTGCACAATTTCAAACATATTTCATGAGTTTTATCTGGTAACTAAGCACACTTAGCAGTGGAGATTTGCAGTGTTGCTCACTTGTGATTCTATGCACACATCTGATGATTAGATAAATGCAGCTCTCAGGGGACCTGATCAGAGACCAGTGAAGCCAATGAACATCAATTTACTACTTTCAAAAGGCTTTGGTTACTGCATTTGGTTAGGTTTAAAGCTTGAGTGCTTCAAAGGCTTGATTACTAGAAAAGAAAATCACAGTACTTTCCATGGATAGTGACTATGTAATTAACTAATTAACATCACACTAATATATATATGTGTTATTCACTAAATTCAACTAATATTTCAGCAGTGGATGTTTCATCAAAAGGTTTTTAATTCTTGGTACACATGCAATAGTTTCAACATAAAGTTTTTATAGTATTTTACTTGCATTAACAAATTAAGTCTCAGATTTCTGAGGAATACAGGTACAGGACCAATGTTGTCCTCATTGCACACGGAAGGGGAGGAAGGAAAGGACAAAGAGAAATTTACAGAATATGGCAATATTATTTAATAATAAGTCTCTTGGGTTTTACCGAATAATCCGCTACCGCAAGTGCTTGAATACATCTGATACTTGCAGTTGCTTTTCCTCCAGAGAAACTTATTAAACTACAGTAGAAAGAATTAAAGCCTGACTTCCAAGTCACCTTGGGCAAGAACAGTGCACCACTGCCAGTGGAGCTCTGATACCGCTTTTGCACTCCCCTTTCTTTACACAGTTCCTCCTTTCTTCAGCCCTGTTCCTCGGTGAAAAAGCAGGGTAGTGCTCCTGTCCAGATAGCTACCAGCTAGGAAAAAAGGCTGATGAAGAGTCAGGACTCACAAAGGACTTTTCTCCTGGAAAATGCTGAATCTGTCTATGCTGGCCTGTCTGCTGATCAAAATAAATATATCTTCAATTATCAACATCAACATTACTTCTGCATCAGAACACATCATATCATAAATAACAGTATCTTCATCAAATTTACACCCCCCCACTCCCACCCCCATTCAAACTGTTAGGCAAAACTTTGTGTAGGGACTCCCAACAGATTTGTTTCAGTTTCGTATTACCAAACCTTGAACCAATTGCAAGTTGCCACATACCAATTCTTTAAGTGTCAGCAAATTTCTGTAGTGGATCACTGTAAAATACTCACTCACATTCTCAAATTAGAAGCGACCACTTTACAGGCATGCAAAAAAATCTGAAAGAGACAGATCTAAAAATATTTCAGCTGCAAAATAATCTCTTATCTCATGTTGGAACACTTGCATTAATTAAGAATTTTGTAGTGACAGTAATTTTAAGAGCACCATTTAGAAACATGACATTTAGGATGCCTCCATACTAAGTGGAAATTCAGAGGCTTAAATTGGGAGAAGCCTTCTCTAATTCTTCTCAATAAAGCACCATGCAAAAAGGAACGTAACTTCACCCACACCCTCTCACAAAACCAAGACAGTCAGACAACATCACTTAATATTCTCTCTAATATATTTTTTTAACCAATTCTGTCTCCGACTTATCAGTGTAATCTTGAAAGTTTCTGCTGATGGGGAAAAGCCCATTTTCTCTATTTATGTTCAGAGAAGGAGATGATGGGGAAGACATTGCTCAGTAGCTCAGTAGCATGATCTCAGTCATGGGGTTTGGTGAGGAGACTGGCCTGTGACCACCAATTTAGTTGGGACAATTCATTTTTTGGGGTGAATACCTCTGACAAAAAAACAAGACTAGGACCATCAACTTGGTTCACGTAAAACACCAAGATTTCTGGTGTTTGACATGTATACTACTACTAACAATTTCATTCTGATAATCAGAGGTAAAACTGGCTTTGTGTATGTAACTGTACAAAGATACTGTACATTCATACAAGCAGCTTCAAACATAAATCTGCATTTGCTGGAATTTGATGTATCATTAATTTAAAAAGTTAATTGAAAGCAAGACTGGGCACTATGTTTAAACAGAAAAACATAGATAATCTTCAAATCTATGAACGGAAAAATCACAAATGTGAAAAAGGGTAGGCAGGAAGGAGAATGCTCAGCTAGGAAGCTCAAAATTCAGTTTTAACAATATCATTCAACACATAATTTCATACTTCATATACTAAAACACCTGTCCCTACCAGAAATAAAATGCAGCTCTTACAGATTTCTGCTTCCACCAGCCACATCCAGAAATCACCATTTTTTACACTATTCAGCTTGTACCCAGATCTCTCTGCTAGCCATTTGCCTTCCACAACATTTAAGCAGATGCAATGTAATTTTAACATTTCTTTAAAATTTCCCAATTTACATACTGCACATTCCAGTCTCACCATCCTTTCAACATCATAGCACTCTGCCTGCATTGTCAAAACAAATCAGCTAATTATGCAGCCTGACAGAGCAGTGATAAGACAGCCCTGAAATTCACCTGTTTAAAACAAAAAGGAAAATCCAGAAAAGCAAACAAAGCAGACAAGACAGAGAATACATGATGTTCAAAGACGTAGTTTTTGGCCTAAGTGACCATGACCTTGTTAGTTTTACCTCTGCTCCTCTCATCATCTTTTCATGCTGTTGACCCTCTAATGCTCCAGTAAGCTCCATGCAAGCAGGCCTGAGTGAAACCTCCTGCACTGCCATTGCGACCAGCTCATTGAAGGGTGGAGGTTTGGAATACAAATGAAATTTCTGGGGATGTAAAATCCACCTCTGACATTTATGAGCATTGATCAGTGTAATGGAATGCGATTGCTGAATGGCCCTCTTGCAATTTAATTCAATATAAGGAAACAAAGAAGGTTTTTCCAATTAAATGGCTTTGGTTATTCTTAAAAAAGCAAACAATCAAATGCCTTCTAAAAAAACCCAACAAAACAACTTATGTATACTTATTTATTAAATATTCCAAGCATTCCAAGAGATTGCCTTTACATGCTAGGAGGCCTTTTCTCCTTCTAGTACATCTTCTCCAGCAGCAGTACTGCAGGTGATACACACCACATGGTTGTAATTATAAAACGAGGTTCCATTACATTTTGTCACAGGGATATACAGCACTGAAATAGATGGTCAAGATCCACTCCTAGAAACAAGATGTATTAAATTTACAAACTATGTGTTGAATGTATTTATTGAATTATGACAGATTATTGGCTTGAAATACATTTGTTAATTATTTTGGTTTAATTTAGTCATATGAAAAGGCTGTTGAGCCACTGGAAGATATTTCTCACCAATATATAGATTAATTTCAAATTCTATGCTATCTTCATTGAGACAGAACCATCCAAATTAGAGTTATTACAAAAAGATATGTTTATTAGATAAAGGTTTTTTCATCGACAGTTGCCTTTCTTTTTTTTATAAAAGAGAGGAAGACACTTTAAGCTTCAGAAAAACATGTCAGTTTTCAGCCTGAAAAATGAAAGATTGATAAAGATATGAAGATCTGAAAATTTATTCAAACGTAACCACAAGCTTTGTTATATGCTTCACCTATAAAGATTTATCAGAAAAAATATAAAAGGGAATTATTTAATAATCTACTTCTCCACTTTATATTTTGGTAGAGTGTTTTGTTTTTCACAGGTGACTTTGAAGTCTCATGGTACAAAAATTTTCTTTCTCTGACATTCTGGCTTTCAAACAAAGTAGTCCATGTTCCTCAACAACGGCACAGCACCCGTGCTGCTGTTGAGATCAGCCACACAGCATAGGTTAAGTGCGACAGGGGAAAGTGTTTGCCTGCAAGTAACGTTGCCTATAATCATAGCCACTGATAAGCAGCTCTAAAATAAGCACTCAAATAAACTTTGGTCAGGGACCTATGACCTGAACTATAAACAACAGTAAAAGTACCACAGAAGCTATGTACTCCCATTCAGACAGATGACAGTTTCTTTGATACAGCATCACAAAAACAGCTTTCCTTTATTGTGGTGAATAAAACACCAGATGTCCATCTTTATCTTCCACCCATATTCACTTAAAATGAAGTTGTCTAGATATATTAAATAAGTTTCTGTCTTTCAGCAAATGAAAACATTTCACTTTGGAGATCTCAGAAGACGTTTAAGCCACAAGCCAATAATCCTCAGAAAGGAAAAATTTAATTTAGCCAAATGTTTATGTTTCATTTTTGGAGGAGAGCAACTTATGAACTACTCAAGCAAGTTTAAGCTAAAGATGTGTAATAATTAGAACAGCCAAACAGATGTTAATAATTCATTGGTGGAGTACTGCAAGAAACTGAAGGTGAAAAATGATTAATAGAACTTCTCATCATAGTCCTAGTAAATATATTGATCTGTAAACTGCAAATCAAAATATATAATATGACAGAAATGGAACATGAGGCATATTCAAAATATTCTGATATACTAGTTCTGCAATTGTACAGCACCCATGGGTAACATTTTAAAAATCAGTTTTACCATTTATGGCTCTTTATGGCTAGAATTCTGAACGATATTCATGCACAGAGTCGAGATGCTTACAAGTATCTAGGTCCCTAGTTAGTTCTGAAATCCAAAGATAGATAGGCTCCTGACTTCCATCTCGGATCTTCATCTAACATCCTATAGATTTGCACACTCTCTGCAGAGCATTGGGTAAAACTGACATTTTCAAAGCCGTTCCAGCAATGGAAAAGTTTGTACTAGAAACATGAAACCAAGCTATATATCATATTCCATTTGCTTATTTTGCCAGTGGCATAGAATCAGTATGTACATTCAATGTTAAGATGAACTGCTGTTCCGTGACACTTCATAGAATTACAAGTCCGTAGCCTCAGCAGAAACATCTGCTACCATTTTACGCAGATTCATGGTACCTGCACTTCTGAGCTATAAAGCCAGCTCTCCTTCCCCAGCGCAAGTTTGAACTCTGCCATCCTGTGAGGAACAAGCATGGGAGTGAAAGTTCACTGCAGCTCTCCCATCCCTTCTACAGAAAGGCAAATTTGGTCTAGCCCGTGGAGAATGTAAAAGTCGGCTGCAGCTTAGAAATGATAGAAACAACCATGGGCACATTGAGAAATGTTCATACAGTCCTGGGGAACGACACGGTGGGGGTTGACATTGCTGAATAACACTGACAGCTTGCATAATACTGAAGGAGTATTCCTCAGACCTGTCTTAATGAGAATCGTCTCTCAACAAAAGAAAATTAGCCTCCACGTAAATGACAGAGCACAGCCTACAGGCAGACTACAGGAAAATGTACCTTTAGGAAACAAGAGCAGAGGATAGATTAAACAGAAGCAAGAAATTTTAAACTCCTGGCTAATACCTTTAGATAGCAAACTAAAACCAAAGGCATTTAATTGGATTCAGTCATCATTTATGTCATATTTAGTTCACATCTAGCTAAGTAATACGCATACAAAATAATACAATTACTAGGTCCTGGATTGAATTCTTTTAAATGTCAAAAACCTTGAATTTGTGTTTAGATTTCTTCTTCCATTTCAGAAGGTTCAGCCATCATAATAAATTCACTACTTAATAAATATGCAATAAGAACATGTACAAATCCTACTCAACTTTTCAACACCCAGCATCATATCACTACATGTAATATTCTGTCCCAAATTTCAAAAAACACCTTTAAGTTAGTAAAAACATATGTTTCAGATATTTATGGACAGAATGCATGCAATTAAAAGTCAATTTTGGTCATGTGGGCAACTAAATTTTGTTGGTTATCTCTCACTTGTCCCACACATGGAACATCTATTGCTTAATAAGCCATCAGATTTCAGACATTTTCGATTTTGACCCTTTTTAAATGCTCTGTTAGATTGCCTACCATCTGGCAGCGCTTACTCTTGATACCACACTCCCTTTGCATTATAGAGGGTGTTTCTTATAATTATATCTTTAATGTGATAGATGTATGCAACACTAGAATTCCCAAGCTGGCAATAAATGGGCTGAGGGGACAATTTCGGCAAAGTATCTTGTTACTAAGTCTATGGTAACATCTTGTTCAATTACGTCAGGTTTCAATTCTCAACAGAAAGCTGGCAACCTGCCCAAGTCATGGGAAATAGAAAATGTGCATACAATTATTTTTTTAAATTATTAAAAGGTATTTATTTACAAACTCCAAGACACTACAAAGAATACTTAGGCTAACTTCTCCCTGCTAGTTAGAGCAAACAGCTCAGTATCTCCCAGCTAACAGAATCAGTAAGAATGGAAAACTACATAGCATAGCTAACAAACTCGAAAAAAAAAAAAATCAATGCATCTTTTCCATTTATAAAAAGAAACTAATTACATCTTCAGGAAGAGATGTATGAAGAAGAAGGAAAATCACAATGAGGGAAAAGAGAAGTTGTTTTAAAATAAAAAAATCTGTACGGGACTACATCACCATGCTTTTGCTATCTTTCAAAAGAGAACTGCAAGTTGCTTCCAGCAGGATTTCACTATTTAAAAATTAGACCATAAGAAAAGCTATAACTAAAAGACAGAAAAAGCAGGATTCAGTATTTAAGGAGTTGTCTAGATAACAGTTTTCAAGAACATGGCATAGCTCTGAAAAACAGGACATCTCTGAAGTATACTTGCTAAGCTGTGTAACGAGAAAAGTACCCAGTTATTAACTGAATCTTGAGGTATATGCTTGATTTATATAATAAACCACTTACGTTTTAATTCCAAGATTGTGTCTAACAGTAATTTCTATTTGGAAAATGAAATCTTTGTGTTACTACTGAGCTTGTCTGGCATTGAAAACAGGGTGAACCAGAGTGATAGACAAGCTTGGCTGTTATCTTCACTGAGAAATCAAGTGCAAACAAGCCCATATGCAGTCATCCCAAGGATCCTGTAACCCAGGATGTGTGTGGGGAACCCAGAAGCATTAAGATGTTTTAGGGGGTACTATTACCTACTTCTGGTTTCATGGTAATTTCTCTACCAGACAGAAATCATACGTCCTCCTGGAGTAAACAAAGACAGAAGTCACTCAGGAGCCTGATGGAAAACCTTTCAGTAGTCATGCGAAAGCTTGATTGCGTCCCCATGGTTTTGCAGCCATACATTTATTTCACCTCCTGGCAGAGTTGGATAGATCTTACTCTATATATCTTACAAAAGTTCTGCATATTTTCCATAGCTTTGGTCTATGGCAAATTAGAATAATCATTTATCACTAGGATCTTATGATACATTACCCTAAATTTACTGCAATTTACAGATTTGTATAACGTCACATCTCTCAGAACCACGGTGCCCATTGCTGCAGTCATGACATCAAATGAGGTGCTTCTTAGAGGAGCTGGTAAGTTACTGTAAGATACAACAGAAACAGTCAAGGAAACATCAATATATCCATACTTTGCTGACAGGAGACAAAAAAACTGGAGGCAACCAGGGTACACTATGTATAGAACTAGAAGATTTTATATCATGAGGGCACATTTTGTTTCTGTTCATTTCTTTATACACTGGAGCTTTAGCACAAGTGTAAGCTTCAGTGGATATCAGACTGTGAATTGTATGAAAAAGAATAATACTATCTACAAAAGTCTGCAGCCAAAATAATGTTTATGTATATTTGCTATTTTAAATTACACAATTTAAAAAACAACAAACAAACAAAAAACAAAACAAAAAGAGAACCAGCCTAGCTTTGACTGTGAGCATAAAGCAGCCTGTGCTTTTTCAGTTAAAAACAAAATATCTTAACAAGAATTTTTAAGAAATTTGACATTTTTAGAGATAGATTTAGCAGCAGGCTAAATTCCAATACTGTATCAAATTATTTGTTAAATGACATACTTCTTTAAATAAGATCTCCACATAAACTACACAGAAGTTAATAAAATACGAACAAAATCCTATTCTTAGCTGCATGATGCAACTCCAGTTGTAGGAACTTCATTGTCATAAATAAAAACTGGTTTGGGGTTTTGGGTTTATTTTGGGGTTTTTTTTAAATATATAATGGAAATAGACTGCATTTATTTTGTAACCAAGTGAACACTTTTGAACACGTTTAACCCAGACTTATTCCAGTTGCACTGCAAACTAAGGCAATAAGATTATTGCAAAATATCATGCAGCCTTGCTGAATCTGACTATCATCAGATTAAAAGATATTAGCAGAGATTTTATGGAAGCTAAATGACAGTGTCCTTGAGGTAGCACTGACATTGACGCCAGCTGATACAGTTTTTGGTCATTAACATACCTCACTATGTGCCTAGAACAAGCCCTCCAATAATTAGAGCTGAATACACTATGATTTTTAAAATTAAATCATGCCTCTGGGAAAGAATCAGGGAATAGACAGCTAAAAGGACTTTCAAGCAATTAACGAGAACTGTACTGTCAGGTTAAAAATTAAACATTGCAAAGTAGGTTAAAAGTTTCTTCTCTCTCAAAAATTATACATTGACATAGAAGACAGCTCTCAGGCACGCTGTTGAGTGACAGCAGAGGTGAGAATGGATACCTCTTATTTACAACTAAATGAAGTAAATTTCTCTACTAATTTTCATATTCTACCCTCCTCTATAAAAATAGTATTTTGCCTTCTAATACCTTTAAACTAAGCCTCTTGAAAAAAGCTGTCAAAATTTAATTAAGTATTACAATATCACCGATCTTAAACAGATAGGCAGAAATGCAGAGGTAAAGATTCACACTTTTTAAGTGACCTCTGATTTTGTATGTCTCTATTTCTGCTACCCCAGGCTGAACAATCAGAAACTGAGCACATTTTAACTTGATTATATAACCACAAAAAAGCCTAAGCAACTGATCAAACGTTATGGATCTTTTTTTAGCTTGGTAGCCATTAAAACCCCCAACCAAATCCGAAACCCAGACCTTTATTTACTATTCCATGCTTCTACATAGTGTTCCAGTTCATAGTTCCTCCCATATACTCAAGTCCAAGGAATCTAATATAAAGAAAAATCTTTTACTGAATTTATTACAGGCATTGCTCCTTTAGATGAGCTAACAAATAAAGTGCTGGTACACATTCAAAAATGTGTGGTTTTGCTAAAATAATCAATGGGAATAACAGAATTAGTACTTTTTCCCCACAAGCCTAAGCACGATGCTGATCTTATGAGAACTGAAATTTGATAAGTACACATAGAGAATACTAATCAAGTGCTTTCTTCTCACTGCAGTCAAAACGAAATTTCAGAAAAGGGAAGAGGAAGTCTCATGATATTGAGCATCCCAGGTCAAAGTTTAAAGCTCTCATATAACTCACTCACATCATCATCTTTTAGATTACTCACAGGAATTTTGTAACATTTTGGGTTGATTTTGTTTTGTGGGTTTTTTTAAACTTTTTCTCAAAATTGTGATGAACATATTTTCCTTCTTTTAGATTATGGAGAAGGTGAATATTCTAAAATTAAGCATACTGCAGAAAAAAAATATACATGTGTACTTCTTCATAGCTGCTGCCAGTGAACCAAAACACCCCAAGTTAAATTAAAAGTACCTTAGAGACCTGAGGAATTATCCTGAGTTACACTTACTGAGCTCCTTCTCTGCTATAAACTTTATTCTATATTCAAGTATATGACATGTCAAAAGTGTGTAAGAAAATGCAATGAAAGGACAGTTATTCCAGGACTGGAATGGACATAATGAAAATTCGGAAATGTTTAACATATACATGAGCTCAAACTATGTATCAGTGTTCTACATTATCTAGAGGCTGAAGGATGTCTTCTCAATACAATGAATTGCTTTCCTTGAAGAAACAAACGCATAATCCTTCCCACATCCCTCAGAGGTCCAGAATGTGAGTGGCTGCTGCGCTAACTTCAGCTGGACTCAGCTGGCTTGCTTTTGCAGTTCTCTAAGAAAATCTCAAAGCTGACAAGAGCACGTGGCTCTCCTGAGCTCAAAAGCACAACCTACACTTCTACATATCCATTTTCACTCATACACACTTACAACCGGTACAAAAACTAATACCAGTAGTTAGCTTTAGTCAACTAGATTTCATAAAAAATGAACCTGTGACAGCCAATGATGAGTCATTATTCAATACTAAAAATAATAGGAACTGAAGATGAAAAACAAGCTAATGCATTTCTGGCCCATATTCCACATCAAAGCATTTCCAACAGAATATTTTGTGTCTTATTTTTGGTCCTGCTTCCTAAACGTCTCATTTAGATAGTTGTTGCTGCAGTTTCACCCTATTACTTCTACGTAATTTCTTTCTTCTTCGTAACATCCATTCATGCATTTGAGGACCATTTTCATATTTCTTTTCAGCCTACCTTTATGGGACTTGCATTTTACCTGGAGAACTATTATAAAGCGTAATATGTAACTTACTGTCAGAAAGAATTTTCAGACATTATAAATACCATTTATATATTTATATTAATGGCACAATTTTGTCATTTTGTCCTTTGGGGTATTTACAGAAGTAAAGTGCAAAAAATGTTCGAATGCAGCAAACAAAAAGACAAGCATTACTAATAATCTTTTCAATACTAAATGGTTCTTTATGTTTAGTAATGTACAAAGAGTGACTGTAATAGGAACAGTTTAACTATACAAAGTTTTTCTTTAATAGAAATATAGTCACCACAATAGTACTTGAAAATGATACATGAAAGATAACCGTAGTTAAACTTTGCTTCAGTCATAAAAACATAAATAATAATAAAAAAATAATTTGTGCAAGGAATGTATACAGTATAATTATAAATCCCTGATAATTTAGAAGTCTCAATACTGCAAGAGAACGTCATGACAAATCCTGAATAACAAGACTGAGATGACTACCTTGAGAATCCAAAACTACAGACATTTTGTACTGCACTATCAGTGACGTAACCTCTTCACTAAAATCCAGACTAATTTGTATCTGATCTACTTAATATAAACCAACATGATTTATATACTTAATTTTGCATATGTATACCTATATTAATTACGCTTAGGTATGATACAACTCATTTTGTCTTCACAGCATATAGCATTACCTTCCAACTCTACTGCTCTATATAAATCTAAGTATGCAACAGCTCACGAAACGATAAATCTCATTAGCTTCAACTGAGACATTACAGATGTGTCAAAAGACAGGTACAAAGTGCTTACCCTAAGCTTCTTAAAATATAAATGACAGGTATAACATGTAGAGTGAAGACTGATCCCAAAGAAGAAAAGGTTTTAAACCAATGCATGCACAAATTTTAGAAATATATATGAGCCACACATATAACACACAGTCTGCAACATTAGACCGACTGCTGGTGGTCAAATGCAGGTCCAAAAGACAGGTACAAATTAAAAAGAAAATTGATTCATAAGGCAAATGTAAGTTCAAAGTGGAGCGAAGTATAATAAAAAACATAATGCACACTAATACGTTGCAACTATGACTTGCAGTCTGGCACGTACGTAACCGAAAAATTAAGATGCACGTGTGCATAACAAACATGGATGTGTTGCATAAAACTGCACAAAATAACAGAATGATTTTTAACAGCAACAGACTCAAAAATATTCTTCCGTAACTGCCTAGATGTACTCCTGAAAATATTATTGTCTCCTTCACCCTGATTAAAACCCATCAAAACCTGACATTAAATTCACTTACAAGGTAGCATCAATAGTGCTTTCTATGGTTTACAAAGATTTATATAATAAAACTCATACATTTACATTATAACCCTCAAATGTGTATACAAAAATGTTTCAAAACTGTAATGCCACAAGCGTTAAAAAAATCTGGCATACCTTTACTATTCACTGTGCTCTAAAACTTTCTGTTCAAGTTTTAGATTTAACTCTGCTTTTGCTTTTCTGTTATCATTAAAATAAGGCTTTGTGCTCCTTGAATAGATGGGAAGTTACCCAGAGAGATTCTCTTGACCTGAAATGTCAATAGTTTTTTGCTATTGTCGCAAATTTGTTCATACTTCGTATTCATCTACACAGGAAAAAGATCTTCAGCACTGTCTGCACTGCACCTCCTTGTTTGCTACTCTGCCAGACAACTCCACATCACAGTCTTACTTCACTTCATCTTGAAGCCAATTAAAATTTTTGTTCCTACTTCCAGTCAAAGGCTGCTCCCAAACATCAAACTGAGAACTGTAACCATCAGAGTGAGAAGGCTGCATTTACTCACGTATTATTCCCACTCAGTCTTTCTCATACATTTCTATTTCTGGGCAAAAGAAAATGCCTCGTCCATGTGACTCTGGAGGTAGTAACTGTTTGCTTTTTAGATTGTTGACTACAGGTGCCCTAGCTGACATGGTGATAAAACCAAGATTTCTGAGACAGCGTGAGTTTTTCTGTGTGCCCATAGACAGGGAGGGAGGGAGATGCCACAGAGCCAGACCAACAGCCCGGGCACGTGCAAGACAGCCCTCTGAGCATTAAAGAAACTCCTGACGTGCTGAAGGACACTTAGGAATTAATCACCTGAATTATCAGCCACGCACATTTCCACTAATACCAGAAGGCCATAACATATAAAAGTCACCCAAAGCCCAGATCCACCGCCACTCTGCTACGAAAGGAGTGCAATGCTTATGGCAGCAGCCGAACCATGTGCAGTTGCTCCCGTCTCCTATCGGCTTCGTGCTGCTCTCATCCAGTGGCTCCGAGGCCATGGTGTCGGACTGGCAATGGTCTCCTGCGGGCTCTTTCTTCTGCACGCGAGCAGGGATGACCAGAGGCACTCGGTATCTCACAGAAAGCATGTGGGACTTCAATAAACTCTAACCAAAACATTGACAATAAATGCACTTTTATGAGTCATGCAATTACACAGAATTATTGTCCAAGTTTAGAGACACAGTAATCACAGCTGTGAAGAGATAAACAGAGGTCTTGTGCTGGGTTTGATGTGCATTAGGTACTTGGTTTACATAACAGCTTCCAAATTAGACATTAACCTCAGAAGACTGGGAAAAAGACAACTGGGAACAACATGGTCCCCTGGTGGAAAAATTATGTAATACTTATTGAATTTAATTCTCCAAGGGTGTATGTGCCTGATGAAGAGCCAATTCTTCCCTGACACAAAGGCAGGACGGAGAGCCCTAAAACTAGAGACGAAGCCCCACAAGGACGCGAGTAACCAATTCACAGAGCACCGAGTTTACAGACACAGTACATACAGAGTCTACAGACACTGTTCATACCAAAAAAGGGGGGCAGGAGGGTGCTGGGATTCTGCCCGCTCCCCCAAATGACAGAGTAAAATATTGCTTGCTGTAGATAAACATATGAAGTTTTATAACAATGATGAGAATGAGGTCAAGAAATATAACCAAACGCATCAAAGTATCACAGCAAATGCACTCAAGCATTCATTACTAGAAAAATAAAAACAAATGAGTCCACAGCAGCCTGTACCAGAATTTTCCCATATTTTGGGTGGTTAAACCAACATTCTTTTAAGTGTACCTATATTTAAACTTTACTGTGATGTCTGTTTTCATATGTGCTACAAACATCTTAACAGCTAAATTTACAAACTTATTCTAAATCTTCCTACTTGGATACCACAAAATATTCTGCTCTTTCCCTTTTCATTGTTATTTTTGTAGAGAAAAATAATTCCTTCCCTTAGTAGTATCAACATTAACACAGTGAACCCGGTCTCTCTGGGTGGTTTACGGCTTGTCTATACACAAGCATTATGTTGTTACAAAAATAAATCAGAACAACTCCATCCTTACATATGCATTTGTTCTTGTATGGATACACTGCTAGGAGGCACTTACTAGGATTGTTGTAATTCTCATCGAAGAAGGTGAATACTCTATATATTACAACTTCTTCACCCTTTTCTATAAACACTGCCACCCAAAAAGAGTAGTAGCATCATGCAGTTGTGATTATTTCAGGAGAAACAACACAAACATCTCACAATTCTCACTGAAACAGTCCCACTGGCTAAAAAATTTGGTCCGGATCAGGCCACTTCATCCCAAGGCTAATGAAAGAGGATGAGCTTTATTTGAAAAAACCACACACCTCCATTCTAATAAAACGAAGACACAATAAAACCCTCAGAAAATACAGTTAATTTAAGAATATGCAGACAACAGGCCTGAAAAGGATGCAGTGTTGTTTAGTGCTACTGAAAAGAATAAGTAAACACATCCTACGATCGCTAAACCTTCCCACAGGAAGAATTAGTAGAGAATTAGGAGATATTTCCATAATGAAACAGAACCAACATACCTACCACCTATTTTACGTATCGGCTTAAAAAGTTACATGCTGCACAACACGATGCACAACCTCCCAAAACACCGTTGGGTTGTGTGCGTCTTTCAGAGATCAAGCTTACAACAAAACAAGGGAATTTACTCGCAAGAATAATCTCATTCATTTTAGCGGAATCCTCACATGAATAAAGTTACTCATGCACACAGACGGGTAAGTGAGAGGCTACCAGACCCCCCTAATCCCACGCTACCACAGCACCAGAAGTGACCTGCTACGTCCCTCTCTTGCTGAGAGAAAGGGAGTGGGTGGACTCTTGGCTCTCTCCCCCCTTGATGCACCTGCTAGTGCAGCTGAGCTGGTGTACGAGGGGGAAAAGGTACTCCAGGAGAAGAACGAGTGCAGCTTGCTGCCTCCAGGGAGACGAGGAAAAGGCAGGGATCTGCAGCATGATTTCCAGTCACAACTGAGTGCTGCCCTGCTCCTCCACTCTCGTAGCTCTACCGCTCTCGGGCTCGACTGCAAGGTGTTCGCACAGCTCACTGCGCAACACCTCGCTCTGAATGGTCCCACAGAAACTTGGACTTTGGAAGTATTTCCTCCTGTTCCCACTGGAAGCACGTTCTGTTTAACCTATTTTTTTTTTTCTTAGCAGAACCATGTAACTACTGAACCTTCTGGATATTCCGTTTTTAAAGACGGTCTCCGGGTGCGGTTCACTTACTGTATGCACGCAGGCTGTTCAGATCAAGCCGTTGCTTAAATGTGCTTAACGACACCGATAGCTCCTCAGCAAATACCGTAAAGAGTGTTAAATTTACAAAGGCACACAGCCAGCTGGCATAGAGGATACAACGAAACGATCCTTCACTTAAGATGCAATTTCAAAAGGAAGTAGCTCTTCCCGGGAATTTATCTGCACTGCTTGCCGTATGAACATCCCAATTCTGCCCACGCTCAGCCCACCGCGAAAGCGACGCTAACTTGGCGTCCCCTTTACACGGCGCTAGCTCGGGACGAAGCTCTTCCCCTGTGACTCCGACCCAGACGCGCGCCCTCCACGCCACCCCTCGGAAAATTCTTGACGCCCGGGCGCTCAAGGAGAGGGCCCGGCGTGCTTCCCCCGCCCGCTTCAAACCCGACGGACGCGGCAAACGCGGGCAGACCGCGACGGACCCACCGGGCCCCCCGCCTCGGCCGGGCGCTGCCCGCAGCC
>Ga0065711_1031618_pt1 | contig 29200 bp, 18 predicted proteins | sample Hoacrofraction12_FD_59098 | JGI IMG/M metagenome (GOLD analysis project Ga0065711, IMG submission 59098) | Hoatzin crop microbial communities from Cojedes, Venezuela - Epithelial fraction 12 v2 (version 2) | ecosystem: Host-associated > Birds > Digestive system > Esophagus > Crop | place... | reverse complement strand
GATACGGATATTGTGGAAATCCAGAAATCATGCCATACCTCAAACCCGACAACAAAACAGATGCCAATGATACAAACGAAACCTCACAAACTAACGATAATGATTTATCAGACGACCAACCATGCAAACTCCCAGATCCCGGATATATCCCATCGCCATTTAAGCCATTTTATGGCAATAATGGCGGTATTTGCTCTTTACCGTTACCGTTTGGTCCTATCGCATATGACATTCACGACCCACTCGCCCTAGACCTCGACGGCGATGGGGAAATTTCAATCGTTACAAAAGATGAGAGCAACACCTACTTTGACCACAATGGCGATGGCGTATCTCAAAAGAGCTCTTGGGTCGCCCCAAATGACGGCGTGCTCGTCGTGGATAAAAACGGCAACGGCGCAATCGACAATGGCAATGAGCTTTTTGGCGATAACACCACCAAAAAAGATGGCTCGCTGGCTAAAAATGGCTTTGATGCGCTAAGTGATTATGACACCAATGGCGACGGAATAGTCGATGCAAACGATGCTGAATTTGATAAGCTTAAAATTTGGCAAGACCTTAATGGCAATGGCACAGTGGATGAGAATGAGCTTAAAACACTGAGTGAATTTGGCATTAAATCTTTAAATTTATCAAATTCAGATACAAATTTGAAGTTAAATGATGGCAACTCAATCACGCAAGTTGGTGCATTTACTCGCACTGATGGCACGACTGGCATGAGCGCAGATATAAACCTAAGCGCAAATTCCACTGACACCAAAGTCTCAGTAGATGAAGCCTACATCAAAAACCACATCACAGGGCTAAACGCTGGCGGAGTTGGCAGAATTTGCGATCTGGCAATCGCTGCAAATATGAATAGCAAGCTTGATGCGATGCTGTGCAGATATTTTCTTGCTGATACAAGAAGCGAGCAGCTTTCGCTCATAGATGGGCTTTTATATGAGTGGGCGAGCGTGGATAGCAAATTTAGCGATTATAAAAATATTGGCTTTGTTAGCGCCAATGAAATCTCTTTAGATAGCGCAGATGAAAACACAACGGTTATCCGCATAATTAACTCATCTAAAGCAAAAGCCCTAAAAAAAGAGATAGAAAAGGGAATGAGCGAAGATGAAACGCTTTTAAATGAGCTAAATATTAGGCAAGAAAAAATCCAAGTAATTAGCGCGATGACCGGAGTTGATTTTAGCACTATTATGTATTTGGGCGATGCAAAATTAAAAGAATACATCGCAAATATCGATGAAATTTATAATAATCTTCGTCAAAGCACGTATGAAATTTTACTACTTCAATCTAGACTTCGAATTCCGCTTGAGTTTTTAAAAGTTGCATTGAATGAAAATAACGAAGTGCTATATTACGATGACGCGCTAGTAGCGGAATATTTTTCATATCTGCACGAAATAGATCCAGTAAAAGCAGTCGCTGATTTGGCTGAGTTTTTGAATTTATTTAATAATAAAGCAGACGCAACAAATAGCGCCGCTCTTTTTGCAAATATAATTATTCAAGCTGGCAATTCAAATTTGCTTGAAACTTATAAGAGAGAACTTGGTGAAATTTGGGATAATCTTTCGGTTACGCTGCCTGAAATTTCTATTGATAGCGACGGAAATTCTCAAGTAAAAACAACCGTTTCTGGAAGCAAAAATGATGACATAGTAATCGGCACAGATGGATTAAATAATAAGCTATATGGCGGAAATGGCAATGATATATTAATTGGCGGCAAAGGAAAAGATGAACTAACAGGTGGCGATGGAGATGACATTTATGTCATAAATTTGGGCGATGGAGATGACACTATATTTGACGCAAATGGCAACGATACGATCAAATTTGGCGCTGGCATCTCAAAAGAAAATTTAATCATCTCAAGAGATCATTATAATATACTAATCAAAATTAAAGATAGCGCCGGAAATATCGCAAACACAATCAAAATAAGAGACGTTATTTTAAATAATGTTATAAAATCTAATTTCGTCATCGAAACTTTAGAATTCGCAAATGGCGAAATTATGACATTTGATGAGCTTAAACAGCTCTCAATCATCGGTACAATCAATAATGAAAAAAATATAAATGGCTATAAAGACCAAAAAAACATAATCTATACGTCAAATCTTTTAGAGACTCGCACGTATGCTGGAGATTTGGGCGATGTCGTAGTGGGAAATAGCGGCAAAGACGTAATTTACGGTGGCGATGGCGATGACACTCTATACGGCAATGATGGGGATGATTCGATTTACGGCGACAAGGGTGATGACATCATTGATGGTGGCAACGGAAATGATACTCTCATGGGCGGCGATGGCAACGACATCATAATCGGTGGCAAAGGTAACGACACGCTTGAGGGCGGAAATGGCGATGATACATATATCTTTAATCTTGGCGACGGAAAAGACACGATTTATGATATAAGCGGTAACGATACAATCAAATTTGGCGCGGGCATTTTAAAAGAAGATCTAATAATTAAAAAAAGCACAAATTATAACCTAGAAATTAGCATCAAAGATAAAAACGATAACATCGCAAATTCAATAACAATCAAAGATGCATTCGATAATCATGGAAATCCAAACAAGACAATCGAAAATATCGAATTTCACGATGGCACAAAACTCAAATTTGATGCGAATGCTGAAAATTTCTACGTAGAATCAGATGAGAGCGAGTACCAAGATCTTGATGTTTGCACTGTAAATAGAGTAATTCAAGAGCTAAATGCGATTACTGGAAATAGTGATGAAGGATTTTTGAGCTTTGTAAAAGATGCGCCAAATTTAGGCGAATTACAGCTTTACAGCGCGTAAATTATAAATTTAAAGCCATTAATATTCCCAATATTTGGGAATATTAAAAATAATATGCCCTTAAAATCTATCTTTGATGACTTTTACGAACTTTTACGGACTTTTACGGCTAGCCCGTAAAAGATAGAACACCCATTCTATGGTATCTATAAGCTATTTTTCTGGTATCTTTGTTAAGATTTTTGCATATGGGGGTAATGCGCATTTTTTTAAATTTTATTATATCGCAATCTTTCTTTTGCTATAATCCACCCATAAAGAGAAAGGATAACCTATGCAAAGCTTGACTTTTACCAACATTGAGCCGAATTTGATTGACAAGGTGATTGAAGCCGTTAAGAGTATAAGTGCTAAAATCGAGGTGGTCACGCAAGACGATGCCGATGAGGATTACTATTTATCAGAGGAAGACCAAGAAAAACTCCGCGCTGCCTACGAAAGGTCTAAAAAAGGCATCGGCGGTATAAGTATGCAAGAAGCAGCAAGACAATCTCTCGCTCATTTGCGCGAGATCGGCGCGACTGATGAAATGATAAAAAAATCAGAGGAAAAACTGAAAAAAGCTGGCATCGAAATATGACTATAATATTTGATGATGATTTTGTAGAAGAACTAGATAAAATTGTCGATTTTATAGCCATTGATAGCGCGAGTAGAGCCGCCGCTTTTCAAGTAGATATATATACGCAAATTCAAGCTAAAATCCCTTTTATGCCCAAAAAATATCGCAAAAATCGCCATTTAAAAGACGACAATGTCCGAGAATTTATATACAAGGGCTATGTCGTGCCATTTCGCATTTTATCTGATGATGAAATTCATATTTTGGGCATTTACAAACGCAACATTTGGAAGTCAAAATAAATTCAACAAATTGTTTTGATAGCTATTTTTACCCATAAATAGAGAATTTCATCTCTCCACTCCCTTGCTTTGCGTTTTAGGTTGCTTAGGCGCAAATATTTGTTTAGGCTCTAAACTCTTATCAATCTCGCTGATTTGGTCTCTACTAAAATATGATTTTGCTTTTTCTATCCATTTTTCAAGCTTTGCTATAATTCTATCTCTCATTGTAATTCCGTTTTCTAGCTCTTTTATTTTTCTATTTTTAATTATTAGTGCGCTTTCATATTTTGCGACTTCCTTTGCCACTTCTCTTTTTGTCATCTCTTGCGCTTTTTGAGTGAGCGTTTTTTCTGTATTATCAATCTGTTCCTTTAAAAGGGATATTTGCTCATCTTTCTCTTTTTCTAATTTGCGTAATTGGTCATATTTTTCATTTCGCAACCTATATTTTTCTTCATTGTGTTCATCTTGCATTTTTTCTATGCGTGCTTGATTATATTCATCATTTTTGAGTGCAAGCGTTGCAATATCATCATTTTGTGTGGTTACGATGGTTGTTAAATTCGCGACTACGCTTTCTAGTTTTGGTTTTCCAAAAATGGTCTTGCTTGCGCTCTCAATGGCTTGTTTTATCTGCTCGTCTATCTGTTCTTTGCTCTTTGGGCAAATTTTAGCTTGCTTGACCGCCTCTTTCTTATGCTCTGATAGAGTGCTGAAAAATTCTTTTGGCAAGCCTTTGCCTATTGCATTTTTGCGTATCTGCTCAAATAAATTTGCCACCTCTTTATGTCCCAAAAGCTCAATGCCTTCGTTGATTTCCTCCATTTTTTGAGACACTTCGCGCTCTACTGCTTCGTGCATTTGGCGCTTTTCAAAGATAAATTCCTTTCTGCTCTTATGCTTAGCCTTTGAGCCAATCACACCTCTTTCCATACCTAAAATTTCGGCTACATCGGTTTGCATTTCTCTTAGATTTTTTGGCGTGTTATTTAAACGCCATTGTTGGCGACCTTGATTTATCGTGATGAAATTTATATGAGCGTGATAATTGTAAATCGGCTCATATTGGCTTATATCAAGTGGTTTATCGGTTTTGCGTTTTTTGCCTTGCTCGTCAATTTCGATTATAAACGCCGTGCCTTGCTTGTCTGTGTAATAATCCACGCCTGCTGATAAGGTGATAGACGAATCTTGCTTATTCATAAGATAACCTTCATCGCGATGTATCGAGTAGCTCGTGGCTACAATGTTAAATTTCTTTTCTAAATATTCCATCACCGCTTTTACATCATCGCGATCGTGATGAGGATTTAAATTTACGACAAATTCTTTAAATGAATTTTCCATAGTTGGTAATTTTCCGCCGGTGTGTTTGCGAGCGAATTTTTGCTCTTTTAATTCTTGCAATTTTATATTAAAAATTTCGCGCTCAGTAAGTGGCTTTCCATTCTCTTTATGGGTATATTCAAAAATGGATTCTTGACGAAATTCTCTCGGCAATAAATAATCAAGATGAGATAATTTTTCGTGATTTCTTGTCTGCTCATCTGTCGCATATTTTTTGCCACGCTCGATGGTAACTGCTGATTTTGATATTGTCTGATTTGGATTTTTCACTGTGACTCCTTTGATGAAAAATGAGGGTTGCAAGGGGCTAGCCCCTTGCCACATTTACCTACCCTTTAAACGAGCTTGCGAGTGTGGGTAGGTGTAATGTGCCAATAATACACTTTCAAAAATGAAAATGACCGCCAAATTTACGCCAAATTGATGAAAAAATTTGGCAAATAATTTTTAAATTCAACCTATAAAAGAGAATATTTTATGGTGTTATTTTTCTCTCTAGTCTCTGTTCTTTTTACTGAAATTCCACTCTGTCTTTTTAAAAGTTTTATCATCGAATTTACTCCTAACACATCAGATGAATTACAAGATTTCGCTTTGACTTTTTTGATTAAGTCGCTTTGGCTTAGCTCTTGATTTTCTGATAAAACTTCTAAAATATAATCGAGCGTCAATCGCTCTTTTTCATTTAGGCCAAAAATATCGAAATTCAACATCTCAATATCGTAAGTATTTAAATCTAAAGAGATTGCGACACTTTTTGTACCATATCTCTTTTTGCTCGGATTTAAAGTCAGTAGCATTTTTCCGTTTTGAAAATTGCTGATTTCGCTCAAATTTTCTACTTTGAAGCATTCGTCTGCATTATCTTGCCATCTAGTTGAGCCTTTGTAGGTGTCATTATATTTTGGCTCGTGCAGAATCATTATCTGCGTTGCGCCCTTTTTGCGAATAATTTTGAGATAATCATCATAGAGTGCTTGGACTGATGAATCCTCCATTGCGTTTGTGTTTGGTGGAAGCAAATTTCCGATTCCATCATAAATAAAGACAACATTTTGAAAATTCTTTTTGCTTCGTGCGAGGTTGGCTAAAGTCTCTCTTGCGTGCAGAGTCTTGCCATCTCTTTCATTTTCCCCTATTGGTATGTAGTGAAATGTCTCTTGAAATTTCATCTTGACCTTTTCGTAAATCCCTCTATTTGGAATGATTTGTATGCCGTTATCGGCATCTACATAGACAACACTACTTCCCATTTCAAGCAGTTTCTTAGCAAGCCCAAAACGAGTATAAGGCAACGGTCTTCGCCTCGCATTAAATATTTCCGACGCACCTTTTCTGTGCGCATTTTGAATTTTTGGATTCTCATTGGCACTATCATAATTGATTTAAAGATGAGCGCGAGTGATTTTTACTCATATTTTATCCCTTTGATCTCATTTTCAGAAAGCCAATTATAAATGCTTTCGCGTCTGTAAAATACACGCTTGCCAAATTTAGTAAATGGTAGTGCTATTCCGGTTCTTTTTCGGTAGTTTTTACACCGCATTGTGGTTTGCTGGCGTTTTGTTATGCCAAATTCGTTATATAAATCGTCGGGTGTTAGCCAAATTTTACTATTTAACTCTTGCTCGCTCGGCAATGAAGTATTTGTGTCATTTTGCATCTTTTGCTCCTTTTGTGCGCTTATTTAACCAATTTTCTATATTTTGTTTGTTGTATAAAATCAAATTTCCGATCTTTGTAAAAGGAATTGGCTCTGCTTTTGCGACCATATCTTTTCTGTAGTTGCGTTTTGATCGCAGTCTATTTTGAAGCTTTTTGCTTATGCCATATTCAGTTTCGAGTCTCTCAGGCGTTAGCCAAGTAGCATTTATAGCCAAATTTCGCTCCTTTTACTAAATTTTAATCTTACATTAGGTAAAATTTCTACAATTATAGCATAAAATAAAACAAATGATGTTTATTTTCTTAATAAAATGAACATTTTGAACAAGAAAGAGATGATATGTCTGAACAAATATTGAGCGATGGCGAAAAAATAAAGGAGCTAAGAGAGGCGCTAAAATATTCACAGGTTGAATTTGCCAAAAAAGCTGGAATATCCAGAACGAATTTGTATATGTACGAAACGCAAAAGACGTCAGTATCGGCTAAAATGCTAATGCGAATAGCAAAAACTTTTGGCGCGGAGGAGTATTTAATTGGGGGTTTGTCTCTCAAAGATGCTATGCCAAAAATCATGAACACCTTGCGTCACGGAGAGGAATCGCAGTACTATTATCAAGATTTTTCTTTTAATCTATATGACGATTTTGCCGCATATGAAAATAACGAGACTGATAAAAAATTTGGAGTTAGCAAAAATTTCTTTACGCTATTTTCGCAAATTTCTCCAATGGATTATGACGTTATAAAGCTTAATAGCAACATCGGCGAGCCATTTATAAAGAGCGGTCAGTGCATATTTATGAGCATTGATGAAGTTATAAACTATTCTAACGGCGATTTGCTAATTGTTAGAATTGAGAATGAGTACTTTATTAAGCGCTATCTGTATAATCCTGTAAAGAGAGAGATAAGGCTAATTGGCGCAGAGAATGATTTTACAAATTTGGAATTCAAAGAAGGTGATAAGAAAAATAGAGAAAAGATAAAAATTATCGGCGTTATAAAATATATTGTAGATTTTAGCGTGATTAATGCAAAATAGACGTTTCGCGCCGCTAAAAAGTGTAATCCATATTTCACAATTGTAAGCAAATTCTTAGCCAACATTATCTAAAATACAAGCTTTGTTTAGCGCAACAAAAGCATGAAAAGATTATAAATGGAGGTTTGAGTGGTGTTGTCTATTTTTACTAAGCGTTTTATCGCCTCGCTTGTGTCAATTTCACTGCTTTTTCCTTCAATCTTACCAGCAAAAATTATTGCTGATAAAAGCGCTTCAAAGTCCAATCAGCCAACTATTTTAAAAACAAATAACGATGTAATTCAGATTGATATTACTAGGCCAAATTCCCACGGAATTTCGGTAAACGAGTATAAAGAGTTCAACACTCCTAAAAATGGCACTATTTTAAACAATTCCGATAGAAAAATAGAAGCAAAACTATCTGGAAAAATAGATGCAAATCCTAGACTTAGCAAAAACAGCGCAAAGCTTATTGTAAATAAGGTAAATTCCCATAGCAAATCTAAACTAAAAGGAAATCTCGAAATCGCTGGCAAAAGCGCTGATTTGATAATCGCCAATGAAAGTGGGATTGTCGTTGATGGCTTAAACACAATTAACTCAAAATCCACGACGCTCACTACTGGAAAATTAAACCTTAAAGATGGTGATTTGGCTGGAATTAATGTCGAGCGCGGAGAGATAGTGATATCAAATGCTGGTTTTAACGATAATAGCGAATATACCAAAATTCTTGCAAAAACCGCAAAAATCGATGCTGATATTTATGCAAATGATCTTGAAATAATCGCTGGCGAAAATGAAATTAAATTTGATTCTGGCGGCAAAACAAAAATATCCCCAAAGAAAAATTCAAGAAATTCTCATAAAATCTCGATCGATAGCTCGGCTCTTGGCGGAATGTACGCGAATAAAATAAGATTGATTTCCACCAAAAACGGAGTAGGTGTCAAAAATAGCGGTGTTATTAGTGCTGATGATATTGTAATTAAGGCAAACGGAGAGCTAAGCACTAGCGGAAAAATCTCATCTAATAATTTAAAAATAGAGGCAGCTTCGAAATTTACAAATTCTGGCAAGATTTCGAGCAAAATTGCAAATATAAAGGTGAGAAGAAATCGCTCTAAAATCTCGAATAAAGCGAAATTGGAGGCTGATGATCTGACATTAAGAGCAGATGAAATTTCAAACTCAAATTCCGCTCAAATCTTAGCAAATAATCTAAATTCAGAGAGTAAATCCCTTAAAAATAGTGCTAATTCAAAGATAAAATCGAATAAAGCTGAGATTGTGGCGGAGGATTTTGCGAATTTAAATTCTAGTTTTGAAAGCGACGAATTAAATCTAAAAAGCGCAAATTTTATCAATGAAGATGCCGAATTTAAGGTAAATTCTCCACTAATCATAGAGTCGGAAATTCTAAATAACTTTAATAGCGTGCTTTTGAATAAAGAAAATGACCAAGAATCGGCAAATTTCCCGTTCGGTTCGAAAAAGAAATTCTCCAAAATTATCGCTAGAAATATCACTAATAGAAATTCAAAAGTAACGGCTGACGAGCTAAATTTAAAAATAGATGAAATCGTGAATGAAAATAGCGAAATTTCGGCAAATTCCATATATAAAAATCTAAAGAAACTAACCAATTTAAATTCCAAAATCGATCTCTCTAGTGCTTTGAAATTTGAGTTAGATTCGCTTATAAATATAAATTCAAAATTTACTTCAGATGGCGATATAATGGTAATTTCTAAGACCTTAGATAACAAATCCGGCTTAATCTCATCAAATAAAAACATCGCTCTTAAAATTGCAAAAATTAAAAATAGTGGCTCTATTCTTGCGCAAAATGATTTAATATTCAAAACTTTAAATGAGGTCGTATTTGAGGGTAGTCTTAAGGCTGGCGGCAATCTAAGGATATTAAGCAACGATAAAATCGAAAATCATGGCGAGATTTTGGCGGGCAGCCTAAATTTAGAAGCTGTAAGCCTAAAAAATATTGGAGAAATTCTAGCTAAAGAGAATTTGAGTGCGAATTTGGATTTACTAGATAATGCCTCTCTTATCAAAGCCAAAAATATAGAGCTAAATTTGAATACATTGAATAATAAGGGCGAAATTACAGCTCTTAATGACGCGCGGCTTGACGTAAAAAATAGTGCCTCAATCGGCAAAATAGCGGCCAGAAATGACCTTTTTTACTCATCTTTAGGCGATATAATTTACGATGGTTATTTGCGAGCTGGAAATTTTCTTAATATTAAAACGGCCGGACTATTTTTGGGTAACGCGAATTTAATTTCAGATAAAGATTTAAAATTAAAAGCCAAAAAAGTTGAGAATAATGCCATTATTTTTGCCGCAGGCGCGCTTAGTTTAGAGGCTAAAGAAATTTCAAATAAAAGTGAAATTTGGGGCAAAGATGTGGATATAAAAAGCGTTTTATTTAATAATGAAGCCAAAGCTCTTATCTATGCGGATTCTGAACTTAAAATCCACTCTGACATAGTAAATAACATACGATCTGAAATCGTATCAAATGGAAATTTGCTAATTAAGGCTGGTAAAATAGATAATCTCTCATCTTTGATTTATTCTAATAATGATTTAGATATAGACGCTATTAATTTGAACAATACATCGCTTGATGATGTAGGCATAACTTCTAAAATAGACAAAGGCACAATAAATCTAAAATGCACATCAAAGCACTGCCAGGATGCAAAAATAGAGTTTGATAACACTCAAATTGATAAACTAAAAGAGCAGATAATTAACGAATTTAAAAATGAAAATAGTGGCAAGATTCCAGATAATGAATATGTGGAAAATAGGCTAAATGAGGAGATTATCGCTTCTACGCTGGCTCTGTTTGCTCTAAATTTATATAAAGATGATAAACTCCCTACGAAAAACACAAACATATACTCTAGCTTGGAATTTGACTACGAAAATGGCGTTGTTTATGTGCAAATTCCATTTGCTCACAAAAGAGAGCAAAAAAGAAAAATCGACTACGCCGTAACAACTCAAGTCGCAAATGAAGATGATATTAGGAATTTTACTCCGTCTAAAATCATATCAAATGGAAATTTGGCTATTTCAAACGCTGGAATTTTAAACGATAAGAGCGTGATTTACGCAGCAGACAAAATACTCCTAAAAAACGCATCTTTGGAGAATATTTCGCTCGATCTTTTGACTCATATCAAAACCAGCGGCGAGTTTAAATATAAAGGCAAACGAAAGCACAGCATAGGAAAAAGAGTAAGAAAGGGCGGTAAATTTGCAACTTACGAAAGCAGCGTCTCAAAAACGGTAATTCCAGCTATTTTTGCGAGCGGTAATTTAATCGTTGGCTCCCTTGTTTCACTAAAAAACTACTCCTCCATCGCCGGCAAAATGGGCACAAATTTGACAGATTTTAGCACCATAGCGCAAATTTTGCCAGATTTTAAAGATGGCTTAAAAAACAGCGATTCAATAAAAAATAATTTTAGCAGAGTTCTAAATTTAGAGTTTTCGCATAGCGCTTTTAATGAAAATAGCCTAAAAATCAGAAATTCAATCTCTCTAAAAAGTATAAAATCAAGAAAATATGCAAATCACGATGCTATGCATAAGATAGTTTCGGATTACTATAAAAATGGAGAATTTAATCGTGGCTCGCTGATTTTTGCAAATAGTGGAGTGATCCTTTCTGCTGGGCAAATTTTAAATAACAGCAGCACGATAAAATCTAAAAATATAGCCATAAACGCCCAAAATATCGATGCTAAAAACGCAAATTTCATTGCAAAAGACGCACTTGGGCTTGATGCAAACGGCGATCTTGCTTTGATTTCCTCAAATTTAAGAGCTTCGGATATAATTTTAAGCGCAAAAAATATTGACCTAAAAAGAGCTAGCGAAGAGTTTGTGTATGATCACAGCTATGGCGCGCAAAATATCTCTTTTGTTGGTGCTAAATCTACTATTTTAGGGGATTTTGTAAAAATAACTGCAGACGAAAGTCTAAATTTAAGCGCGAGCGATATAAACGCAAAAGAGAATATTTTGCTTTTTTCTAAAAATATCTCCATAAATCCGCTACAAAGCCTATTAAAATATAAATTTCAAAATCGCAAAGGCTATACAAAAGTAGATAAGACGGCGAATATCGTTTCAAATTTGAGTTCCAAAAATATCGCTCTGAGTGCAAATGACATCACAATAAATTCGGCAAATCTAAAAGCCGATGATATGCTATCAATCAATGCCAAAAATTCATTAAATCTGCTTTCATCAGTTAATAGCGATTATTTGGAGAATTTTTCATACGATAAAGGATTTTTGAGTAAAAGCATAAGTCTAACTCAAACGCTGAAACAAGACGTAATCTCCTCAAATTTAAAAGCCGATAAAATCGCAATAAACGCTGGCGATTTTACAACGCAAGGTGCAAATTTGCAAGCAGATGACGCAATCATACTTAAAGCTGATAGTATAAATTTGCTCCCACAAACCTATCGAAACTACTCATATAGCTATCACAAAAAATCAAGATTTAATCCGCTAAATGGCTTACTTTCGTTAGCGACCGCTGGGACTATAAATAATCCTATTTATAAGATGAGCTTAGATGAAGCTTATAACTCATCTTTAAAAAATCATGCCTCAAATTTGATAGCTGATAGCATATATATAAATAGCGATAATTTATTAATAAATGGCTCAAATTTAATCGCTTCAAATGATGCCATAATTAACGCAAAGACTGCTACTATCGTAAATGCAAATGATGAGTTTGAAAGCTACTATTCTCATAAAGAAAAATCGATCTCCCTTGGCTCTTTAAAGGACAATCTAAAGCGTCTCGTGCCAAATATAAAAGAGACAAGGGCGAAATTTGATGTCGCAAAGGCAAAATCATATAAATTTAGTGATAGTATAAAAGAGAGCGTGGCTGTCTCAAGTAACATCGAAGCTGATAATATAAATATCAACGCAGATGATGCGATTTTTATAGCTGGATCAAATCTCAAAGCGCAAGACAAACTCTCATTATACTCTCAAAATGGCGATATTATAATCTCATCGGCTCTAAATTCATTTAAGCAGACAACCGACGAGAGCTTTGCTGAGGCACTTCTTTCAATTACTGCACAAAATGAGTATGCCCAGATCGCGCCCGCTTCCAAAGCTGTCATTGACGCCACAAAGCAGTTAGAGCGCGTTAAAAAGGAGTATAGCCACTATAAAAATGAGCAAAGTAAGCTAAATAATCAAATTTCATCACTAAAAAAGCAAATTTCAAATGAGACAAACAGAGTGAAAAAATCCGACTTGCAAAATGATTTGGAGGAACTCATCGCTTTAAAAGATATGCTAAGTAGTGATGAAGGCGAATATAAGAGCAATATCGCGCTAGCTAGCGCAAATTTAGCCAGCAAAACCGCAGCGCTTGCAAGCCAAGTAGCCTCAGCTGCTGGCTCCAGCGCGACATATGGATTTAGCGTTGGCGTAAATGCTGAGATTTCATCTCGCAAAAATAGCACAAATAGCGATCAAATCTACAACACCGCTTCGAATTTGATTGCAAATGACATTACACTAGTGACTGGCAAATTGCAAGATAAGAGGTCAAAAATCGACATCACAGGCTCAAATTTATTTGCAGATAATGACATTGTAATACGCACAGACGAGCTAAATATCAACTCATCGGTTGATACGCTAAATCAAAGCTTTACTTCAAAAGATACCGCTGGAAATTTAAGCTACACGATCTATGGAGGCGGCGGCGGAAGTTTAGGGCTAAGCCACGATAAATCAAGCTCAAATTTCAATCAAATAACGCACAATAACTCCCAAATTTACGCGGGTAATGATATATTTATCGATGTCACAAATGACGCAAATTTCAATGGAGCAAACATCAGAGCTGATGGCTTGGGCGTGCTTAATGTCGGCGGGGATTTAAATCTAATCTCGCAAATAGACACGGTTAAATCAAATTCCGGCTCATCTGGCTTTTACGCTGGATTTGGCTTTTCAAATTCCAACTACATAGGCAGTGGCAGCGGAGCGCTAAATCCAAGCATGAGCAGAGGAGTAACCGCGCTTGCAAGCGAAAACTTCAATCTAAATTCACCAACCAGAGCCAGCCAAACAAACTCCATCTTCCATAAGGCAAAAGGCTCACACTACGAAACAAACTCAAATCTCTCATCAATCACCGCTGATAACCTACTCATCAATGTAGGAGGAAACACTCATCTAAAAGGCTCATTGATCGCCGCTGGGGAATTTAGTGAGGATAGCCAAGAGTTTATCTCAAATGCAAATTTGCTCCTAAACACAAACTCACTCTCTTATGAAAACATCTCAAATATAAGCTACAGCAAAGATAGCTCCAGCGAATTTGGAGCAAATATTAGCTTAGATAAATTAGATCACACCAGCGCAAACTACGCAAATAACAATGCCTTAAACTACTCCAAAACCAAAACATACGCCACAATCGGAGCTGGAGAGATCAACATAGGAGAAATTTCAAGCCAAACAGGCAAAAATCCATTCTCATCAAAAGAGTATTTAGAGAGCATCAACCGTGACACAGATAAACTAAACGCAAACATCATAAGCGCAAATTTCAAACAGAGCATCGATAGCTACATTGATGGGAGGTTTTTTACAGAGAGTGGAAGGAAAGACACATTAAGAGATTACTACATTTCAACAGCCATCAATAAATCGCTCAAACAGATAGCAAGCTCAAATTTGGCTGATATTTCAGATTTTTTTGATGAAACAAACAGATACTACAATCTCTATCTTGGCATCGAAAATGAGATCGCAAACAACCCACTCCTTGCGGATATTTTATCAAATTCGAGCGTATCAAACGAAGAGAAAGGCTATATCATAAGTCAAATTTCTGATAGCGTTTTATCGGCTTTAGGGTATGAAAAAGTCCCAACAAATCCAATGTATAATCTAATCCAAGGCTACAATGGCATTCCAGTCTATGGACACTACAACGATGGCGAAATGTACGCAAATTTGCTCTTAATTGATAACAATAAAGATTTGACCTTCACAACGGGCAAAGAGGTTGCTAGATCTATGATGGCTCAAGATGGAGTGTTCGCGCCAGGAGATAATGATCAAAACATCTACTCCACAAATTTCGCAGATTTCGTAGCTGACTATACGGACAAATCGCTCTATATCATAAATAACACAAATCTATCAAGCCAATCATACGCAAACAAGGCGCTAAATCCAAGCGATCCATTTACAAATATTTTGTATCAAAATAATGCCAAATTTGCTATGCTGGATAAGAGTGAAGGTGATGACCTCGCGCCTATTATCGTAGCAGCCCCCTTATTGGCTGTTAGTTTTTCAAGTTATCTTAATGCGCCAGGTCTTGAAGATGAACTAAGATCTGGGCCAACGGAATTGGCAATATTGGCTCCAATTGGCACTGCTGCTTTTGCAAAAGAGGGAATAATACAACTTGCAAAAGTTACTGGCACAAAAATTGGCACAAGAAGTTTAGTTGCTGGTGCTGCAATTGGTGCGGGCGAGGATATAGCAAAGCAGGTTGGTAAGCAATTATATACTGACTATACTAATACAGGGGAAATAAACTTTGAAAATATCGATATAGATCTTGGTTCGGTTGTGTATAGTGCTTATTTAGGTAGAATAATCGTACCAGGACTTGTATCATCGTATAAGAGGATATCAAGAGCTGTGGTATCAAATAAAAAATATGAACAGCAATTAAAGAATACAAAATCAATTAATAGAAAGAATAAGTTAAATGACAGAATAAAATTTAATAATAAAGAAATTAAAAATTCCGTTGGCTTTACAGCTGGAAGTTACGCAATAAAAGAAGGTTTGAGAATGACTTTGCCTAAGGAAGAAAAATGAATTTTTCCTTGCTTGATATACTATTGAGTTTTATTTTCCGTTTGTCATTTACAGGTGGAATGTGGATTTTATTTATAATATTTTTTGTACTCTATTTTTACTCTTCAATTTCTGATATCAAATTCCAACTCGAAATTAAAGAAAAACCAAATTTTATGCCACCTTTGTTTATCATCGCGCTATACGCAATTCTTACAATATTTTCTAAAGATAAATTTAGCATCTGCGCGATGATTATAAGTGCTATTTTGCTAATTTGTGTTACGATTTATGTGTTTGTTTTTGAGAAATTTAGCGTATCTAAAGACGAGCCGCAAAAAAGAAAAAAGCGAAAAAACAAGAAAAAGCGCGCCAAAAAAGAGAAAGAAAATTTGCTTGATATTGATAAGGTGAAGCGATTTTCTGGCAAGAAAAGTGATAAGATGATCGATGAAAATAAAGATTCGGAAAAGAAAACAGATGAGTAAATTTACCACTTTTTTACTCCTATCGCCTATGATTTGCGCATCAGACGTGATTGATGATATTTCAAAGCGTGAGCAAGCTGTGCAAGATGAGCGCATCAAGGCGATAAACGAGCAAAAGAAAAGCACGAATATACGCATAAACTCAAGTGATGAAAATAGCGCGCAAACGCTAACTATCAATGAAAATCCCTGCTTTGAAATCCAAAATATCATCATCAATGGCGACAAACGCTTTGAAAATCTCCTAAAAAAGAGCTTAGATGAGCTAAAATTTAAAAGCGGAATGTGCATAGGCAGCGGCGGAATCGGCGCGATTTATGAAAATTTCAACAATAAAATCATTGAAAGTGGCTTTATTACGTCTTTAGCTGTGATTCCAGATCAAAACATCAAAAGCGGCACGCTGAAATTTGAGGTAAATGTCGGAAAAATAGACAATGTTTTTATCAATGATAAAATTGACAAAAGTATGGAATTTAGCGCTTTTGGCGGTTTGCAAAGTGGAAACGAGCTAAATTTGCGCCGCACCGAGCAAGCACTTGAAAACATAAACAACGCAACCAATGGAAATGTCTCAATCGAGCTAAAGCCAAGCCAGCGCGAAAATCACACAGATATTTTCATCCAGCAAGATGCGAAAAGGCCGTTTTTGTTTAATCTTGCGATCGATAATCTTGGCAGCGAAGCTACTGGCAAATATCAAATCAGCCCGACTTTGCAACTGATGAACATTTTTGGCCTAAATGAGGTGATTTATGGCTCATACAGCGCAAATTTCGTCAAAGGCGACAAACAAAGTGTAGAAAATGAGACGAAATTTGGCAAATCAAATAACTTTTATTATGGCGCGAGCGTTCCGTTTGGCAGATTTTCGCTTGATTACAATGAAAACAGATACTCCTATCATCAAGCGATTGCTGGGGCATATAGCGTTTATGATTATAGCGGCACAAGCCACAAGAGGGAGCTGACGCTTGATTATTTATATTTTAGAGATCAAATTTCAAAGCATCACATATATTTTACCGCGTGGGAAAAATTGAGCAAAAATTATATCGAAAACTATGAGCTTGACAATCAGCGCAAAAAGACGGCTGGATACGTAGTCGGGCTAAATTCCACTTTTTTCTTAGATGAGGCGACTTTGAAATTTAATCTTGCTTACAAAAAGGGCACTGGCGCCTTGGGTGCGGACACGGCGTTAGAAGAAATTTATGGCGGCGGCACGAATAGATTTGAGATAATTTTGCTTGATGCCGGTTTTAGGACAAATTTGAGCGAGCGTCTGAGCTACGATTTTGCGGCGCATGCGAGGTGGAATTTGACACCACTTACGATGCAAGAGCGGCTAAATATCGGCGGAAAATACAGCGTGCGCGGATTTGATGGTGAGATGAGCGCAGCTGGCGATCATGGATTTTATCTGCGAAATACGCTTGATTACGCATATTTAGACGCTCACAGCGCATATTTGGCGCTTGATGTTGGCAGAGTAAGTGGCACAAATGACGATGATTACGAGGCGATGGATTTATCTGGCGGCGGCTTTGGATTAAAAGGAATATTTACAAAATTTGGCAAATTTAGCGAATTTGGTGCGCTAAATTATGACATTTTTGCAGGATTTCCGATATATAAACCGAAGGATTTTAAAACTAAAAATTTGGCTCTAAATTTCAGCGTCGGTTTTACATTTTAAACAACAAATTCAAATTCATCGATATTTTTTAGCTCATTTTCAAATTGCACCCATTTTTCCATGAAATTTTCGTTTTTCCAATCATCGCTGCCAAAGCCAAGGCTCTCTATTTCGTTTAGATAGTTGCCATACCACTGCATAAATTTAAGCTTGTCGATAAAAATCGCCCTTGTTCGCTCATAGGCTTGTTTTACTTGATCACTCTCTTTGTGCGCCAAAATTTCATCGCAAATTTTCTTGACACTTCCGACGATATTTGTGTCTCTTATGATTTGAGATTCGTAAATTGAGCTCGTGGTTTCCAAAATGGAGCGAAATCCGTGAAGCTTTAGCCTGTTTCTGTAGTTATCTTTTCCGCCTAAATCTCTAAGAATTTGCTCCGCTCTCTCAATGCTAGCGTGAGGTTTTTCATTTTTTGGCTCTGCGTATTTGCTGTTGTTTCCTAGCTTTGGAAAGACAAATTCTCTATTTTTGCTAAATTCCCATTGCATTTTTAAAATTTCTGTCGCGTAGGTATTAAGCGGGACTATGTGGTCTGTTACGTCTTTTTTCATCTCTTTTTTGCTGATTATCCAAATATGCTTATCCAAATTTATATCTTTCCATTTTGCTTCTGCTATGTTTCTGATGCGATTTCCAGTAAGCAAAGCTAAAAATATCATTCTTTGAAATTGAAAGTGCGAATTTGTGTCAAATTCTTTTAGCAATATTATAAATTCTTTTAAATCCTGCTTTTTGATGATGGTTTCATAGTGCTTGGCTTTTGGGCGCGGATACATTTTGAGCAGATCGTTTATTATGTTATACGAAATGTGTCTATCTCTTATGCCTATATGAAAGGCTTGCCTTAACTCATAGCAAATTCTGCGAATTTTGTCGTTGTCTGTGATATTTGGGTTTGTCCTGCATTTGATAGTGTCAAAAAGCTCCTTTAAATCCCTTATTTCAATAAATTTTATATCTTTGTCTCCAAAAAGTTCCAAAGGAACATTTAAAAATCTAATCTTATCTTCGTAGGTTCCAATGCTGATTTGCTCCATTTTTACCTTCTCATACTCATCGGCTAAATGCTCTTTTACCAAATTTTTAAGCAGATATCTCTCACTCTCTTTGCCGCTTATTTCGTTTATGCTTTCGCCATTTATCAGCCTATGGAGTATGTTTGTAGCCTCTTTTCTTGCATCTATTTGCGTGTAGATGCCTTTTCTGTACTCGTGCAGCGTGTATTTGTGCGTTTTGCCTTGTTTGTCTTTATACTCGATGAAAAAAGACTTTCTGCCAGTTGGATAGACCATGATTTTAAGCTCTTTTGGATTTCCAACTACTCTTGGATATTTATCTTTTGCTGGCTTTAGAGCTTCAATATCTGTGTTTGTCAAATTTGCAATATCGCGCCTTGCCATAATATCTCCTTTGTGTAATTTTAGCTACCCTGCTTTGCATTTGGGTAGTTAATTTGAAACAGGGTGCTAAACAGGGTAGGTAAATTCTTTGAGAAATTATAGCACAAAAAATGTATCAAAAGTGTATCATAATAGATAAACACTCGATTTTTAGGGGATTTATTGGGGTGAAAATGTATTGAAAAATCGCTTAAGAAACTTAAAAATATTTTAAATGGTGGAGTTAAGCGGGATCGAACCGCCGACCTCTTGAATGCCATTCAAGCGCTCTCCCAGCTGAGCTATAACCCCAAAGAGTGCAATTTTACAAAAACAAAGCTTATAAATCAAGCTTTTTCGCAAATTTGGGCGGAATTTTAGGCAAATTCGCTCAAATTTGCCTAAAATTTAAATCTAAATGCCAAATTCGTCAAGATCGATGTGCTGCGGTCAAAATAGCCATCTACGGTGTTTAGATACGAGCTGCCGCGCGAGCTAGCTTCGCTTTTTAGGCGATCTTGATACAAAAACGCGCCCTGAATTTCCAAGCTATCGCTGACTTTGTAATTCGCACCAAACGAATAGACGCGAGCCGCCGTGTCTGGGAGATTGAAGCTCAAATACTCGTCTGGAATCGCCTTTTCATCGTAAGCAAAGCCAGCCATCAAGCGCAAATTCTCCTTCATTTGCCACGCCATGCCCAAGCGGTAGGTGCTCGTGTCTTTGTAATTTTGCACGAGCGGCGCGTCGTAAGCCTCTGGAAATGGCACCGCGCTTGGATAATTAAAATCAAGCGATTTTAGCGCCGACCAGAAAATTCGGTCATAAGCGGCTAAAAATGTAAAGTCGCGATATTTATACGCCGCACCAAGCGTAAAGCTCGCTGGCATCGGCAAATCAATGCTAGCCGCACCGTCGTAAATTTGCTCAAAACCGTTGTAATATCGCGCTTTGATTTTGGCGTCTCCTTTGATGGTCAAATTTACCTTCGAGCGATAAGTCGCCGCAAACGCCAAATCATCGGTCGGTCGGTAACTCAAAGCCACATTGTAGCCAAAATCAACGCTATCGCCCTCCAAATCGCGGCTCGTAGAAAGTAGCGGCATATTAATCTCATTTTGCGCCTCGCCCGTCGAATATAGCGCTCTAGCGCCCACAGCGACGGAAAACTGATCGCTAAATTTATACGCCACGCTTGGATTTAATTCAAAAATTTTAAGTAGAAATCTCTTTGCAGTCGCCTTTGGATAAGCTGGCTCCCAATCCATACTCATGCCAGCAGGAAGGATCAAACTCACGCCAAAGCGCGTGTTTGGGAGAATTTCAGGCGAGACGTAATGAAACGTCGGCACCAAAAATCGCAAGCTTTTTGAGCTGACATTTCCAGTGCCAGGAACGCTCGATCTATTGGTAAAATCAGTGGTTTTTAAAAATATATAAGTGGCTGAAAGCTCTAAATGATTGGCATCGTCAAACCAAACCATATTCGCAGGATTATAATAACTCGCATCTGGCCCAAAACTATAGGCAATATTGGCGTTTGCAAGCGCAACTGCGTCGCTTGATTGCTCTGGGATTTTATAGCCTGCGCCAAATGCCACGCTTACGGCCGCGCAACAGGCTGCGAATTTCGCAAAACTATTCATTTCTCTTCCCTTTATTTGTGCTGTCAAGAATTGTAGCAAGAAAAGATAAAAAATCACTAAATTTGGGGTAATTATAATTACATTTATTTGGCCGAAATTTGGGCAAATTTGCCCAAATTTCTACTCGTCAGATTTTGCGAATTTAGCCTTTTGGCGGTTTATCCAGCCGTTAAAACTCTCCAAAAGATAGAAAAATAGCGGCACGAAGAAAATTGAAATCGTCGTAGCAGCGATAATTCCGCCCATGACGCCAGTTCCAAGTGCGTGGCGCGCCGAAGATCCTGCGCCGCTAGCGATGACCAAAGGCAAAACGCCCAAACCAAAGGCAAGTGAGGTCATGACGATCGGACGGAAGCGAAGTCTAGCGGCATTTACGGCTGATTCGATTATGCCTTTGCCCTCTTCAGAGTGCTGTTTCATGGCAAATTCGACGATCAAAATCGCATTTTTTGCCGCCAGACCGATTAGAAGCAAAAGGCCGATTTGGAAATAGACGTCATTGCTAAGTCCGCGCGCCCAAGTGAAGAGCAGCGCTCCAAATACGCTAAATGGCACGGCGGTTAAGACCGCAAGAGGCATGAGCCAGCGCTCGTATTGGGCTGCTAAAATCAAAAATACGAAAACAAGGCCTAAAATAAAGGCTTTTGTGCCAGTTCCGCTCGAATTTACCTCTTGATATGCGCTTCCTGCCCAGCCGATGCCGTATCCTTCTGGCAGCTCTTCGGCGATGATGCGCTCGATTTCGGCGATCGCTTGGCCTGAAGTGTAGCCTGGTTTTGGATCGCCCATGAGTTTGGCGGCTGGATAGGCGTTAAAGCGCTCGACCAAATCCGCGCCAAGGCTGCGTTTTAGCGTTAGGATTGAATTTAGCGGCACGAGTTCGCCGTTACTTGCACGCACATAAAGGCCGTTGATGTCTGCAGGAGCGCTACGATAATAGTCATGCGCCCTTAGATAAACCCTAAATGTGCGGCCCAAAAGGTTAAAATCATTGACATAATATTGGCCGATTGTGGAATTTAGCGTCGAGAAAATATCCGAAAAACTGATGCCAAGCATTTTGATTTTTTCGCGGTCTAGTGTGAGATTATAGACCGGGAAATTCGTATCTAGCGTGGTTCGCACGTTTTGCAAAACTTCGCTAGCATTGGCTTTAGCGACTACGCGCTGCATATCCTCTTCGATCTCTTTGTAGGTTTTGCCTTGCATATTTTCGGCATATAATTCAAAGCCGCCTGTTAGCGAAAGTCCCATAATTGGCGGCGGCGTAACACCGAAGCTAAGCGATCTAGCGTCTGCCATGTAAAGTTGGCCAGTTAGCGTATTTGCGATCGCTTCGTTGGAATTTTCATACCCTTTTCGCTCGCTCCAATCTTTTAGGATGATAAACATTCCAGCGCCGCTCTCTCTCAAAGCGCCCGCGATCATATCATATCCCGCGATTGTGGCGATTTGCTTGACATTTGGATTTTGTCTTGCAAGAGCGCTGATAAATTCGACATCCTCTTCGGTTTTTGCCAAGCTTGTGCCTGGCGGCATCGTAGTCATTACCAAAACCGCGCCTTTATCTTCGTTTGGCACCAAACCGCCTGGAGTCGCCTTAAATAGGGCAGCTGTAACAAACATAATAATTCCGACAAAAATCAAGCTGATGAAAACATGCCTTAAAACCTGCGCGACGCCAGCGGAGAAAATTTTAGTCGAAAAGTCAAAAAATTCATTAAATTTCCTAACCAACCAAAATGGTTTTCCAGTGCGGCGTTTTAGGAAAATCGCGCAAAGCGCAGGCGTTAAGGTCAAAGCGACAAAGCCAGAAAAGCACACGCTTGCGACTAGCGTCAAGGCAAATTGGCGCTGAATGGCGCCCACGAAGCCTTCCATAAAGGAAACGGGCACGAAAACGGCGGAGAGCACGAGCACGATCGAGATTACTGGCGCGGTGATTTCGCTCATGGCTTTGATTGTGGCTTCTTTGACGGTCAAATTTGGCTCTTCGTGCAAAATCCGCTCGACGTTTTCGATTACGATAATTGCGTCATCAACGACGATTCCAATCGCCAGAACGAGCGAAAATAGCGTGATTAAATTTATCGTAAAGCCAAAGGCGTAAATTCCAATAAACGCGCCACAAATCGAAACTGGCACTGCTAATACCGGAATAATCGTCGCTCGCAGGCTTCCTAAAAACATATAAATAACTAAAATAACCAAAATCATCGCCTCAAAAAATGTGTGTTTGACCTCGTTTATGGAAATTTGGACAAATTCGGTCGTATCGTAGGCGACGGCGTAATCTAAGTGGCCTGGAAAGCCGGTTTTTAGCTCGTCTAGCTTTTTATTGACGTTTGTGGCGACCTCGAGCGCGTTTGCGCCGTTTTGCAAGAAAATGAGCGCCGGCGCCATATCGTGGCCTTCGTATTTACCATTTACGGTGTATTCTTGCGCGCCAAGTTCGATTTTAGCGACATTTTTTAGGCGCAAAATATTGCCATTTTGATCGGCTCGCAAAATGATATTCTCAAATTCCTCGACGGTTTTAAGCCGCCCCTCAGACTGCACAGAAAATACATACGGATTTTCAAAGCTAGTAGGCTGCTCGCCGATTTTACCGACGGCAAATTGGCTATTTTGCTCCTGAATTGCGGCAATCACTTCAGCGACTGTCATGTTGTGGAGTTTTAATAGACCTGGTTCGATCCAGACACGCATTGAGTAGTTTCTATTTCCGATGGCGACTGCTTGGCCGACGCCCGGGACGCGCTTTAATTCGTCGATAACGTTCATGCTGACGTAGTTTGAGACCTCAGTGATGTCCATCTGCTCGCTAGGATCAAAGAATGCTAAGACTTCAAGCATACTGCCAGATCGCTCATAAACATTTACGCCCACACGTTGGACTTCGGATGGCAAAAGCGATAAAACCGGCGAAACGCGGTTATTGACATTTACTTTCGCATCAGACGGATCGGTGCCAATCTCGAAATATACGCTGATTGTAAGCTCTCCGGACGAGCTCGCACTCGATTGCATATAGATCATATTTTCGACGCCGTTTATGGCATTTTCCAAAGGTGCAGCGACTGTATCGGCGATGGTTTGGGCATCTGCGCCGCTGTAAGACGTCGTAACTACGATTTGAGGCGGAGTAAGAGATGGATACTCTTCAACACCAGAGCTAATAAGCCCAATAAAGCCCGCAATCACGATGATAATCGAAATTACGCAGGCAAAAACGGGGCGGTGAATGAAAAATTTAGACATTATTTCGCGCTCCTATTGTGCTCGCCGATCTGCTCTTCGAAGCTATGGAATTTGCTAGCATCGACCAAATTTGGCGCGACGTTTGAGCCTACGCGAATTTTTTTGAAATTATCCAAAACGATCAAATCGCCGTTTTCAAGACCTTCGGAAACGACCGCATTTACGGCATCTTCGGAGACGATTTTGACGATTTTTTTGACGATTACGCCATCTTTTGAGACATAGACGAATGGATTGCTAAGGTCTTGTAAAACCGCCACTTGCGGCACGATAAAGCCATTTTTTTGGAAAAATCCACTTACTTTGATTTTGACGTATGCGCCTGGGCGAATGTCCAATTTTGCGTTCGCAAACGCCGCTTTTGCCTCGACGGAGGCGGAATTTGGATTGATGACATTATCGATATAAACGACCGTTCCGCTATATTCTTTGCCGTTAAGTGTCATGTCTGCGATTGTGTTTAGTTGTGACCACTCTTTGGAATTTAGCTTTTCGTCGATGTCCAGTTTTTGGGTGTCAGCGATGGCAAATCTGACGTAGATTGGATCGAGCTTTGAAAGTCGCACTAATTCGCTAGCGCCAGCTGTGACAAACGCGCCGACATCTTGCTTTGTATCGCCTACGACGCCATCAAATGGGGCTTTGACCTCAGAGTAATCAAGATCGATTTTTGCGCTTTGAAGTGAGGCCTTTGCGCCTTCGTATGTGGCTTTTGCGACGTCAAATTCCTTTTGCGAGATGGAATTTGTTGCTTTTAATTTTAGCGCGCGGTTATAGTCGCTTTCAGCATTTAAATACGCCGCATTTGCGCTGTCATAAATCGCTTGATAGCGCGATTTGTCGATTTGATATAGTTTGTCGCCTTTTGCCACTTTTTGGCCAGGTTTGAAGTATTGCTCTTCGATTGTGCCGGAAACTTGCGGCTTAATGACGACGTCAAATTCACTCACAGTTTGGCCGTCGTAGGCGAGTTTGATTGGAATGCTTCCTGATTTTGCCTCCAAAACGCTTACTGGAAGCGGCGGCATCTCCTGCATAGCTGCGGCTTTTTCTTCAGATGAGCAAGCAACAAAAAATAGTGCAAATAGTCCTAAAAATAGAGTTTTTTTCATTTACATACCTCATAAAAGTGTAATGAATATTACACTTTTGTATAATTTGAACTTTGATTATAGCGACTGAAAATTAAAATAAATTAAATTAGTTGATAAAATTTATTTACTTTTTTAATGTTCCGGCAAGAAAAATATCAATCATCGAATCTAGGCTTGCTAGTTTCTCTTTTTTGGCGTTTTCTGTGTCGCTTTTTGAGACGACGGTGTCGAACATATAATTCCGCCTAATTAGCGCGATAAAGGTGCTAGCGAGAAAATGGTGATCGGAAAAGCGAAATTTGTCCGAATTTTTCTTAAAATAGACGGCTAGCATGTTATTTAGGCTTGTCATCGCGTAATTGTTGAAAAAGTCCGACATTTTGCCGCCATCACGGAAACTCTCGATCATAATGATGCGGAAAAGCTGCAAATTTTGCCTATCGTAAATCGCATTTATGAAAAATTCGCCAAAACTGCGCAGATAGTCCTTGACTTCAAGCTTTTCATCGATTTTTAGGGAATTTTTCGCGCTGCTTTCAAATATGTGAATTTGATGGCGCAAGATGGCGTAAAATAGACCATCTTTGCCGTCAAAATATTTATAAATCGTAGCCAAAGAGCCACCACTCGCTTTGATTATGTCTTGAAGGCTCGTATTTTCGTAGCCTTTCTCTAAAAATAGCTGCAAAGCGACCTTTAAAATCGTGTTATAGCGTTTTTTTGCGACTTTGGTGGTTGGCTCTTCCATTTATTGTGCCTTTTTAATTTCGTCTGCGCTCGGATAGATGAAAATCGTCTTTCGGTCGATATGGATCGTATCTTTTGCATCTTCGGCGTACGCGTGAATTACAAGCGGCATGACATTATCTTTGCTAGCGTCATTTCCAAGCATCTCTTTTTTGGCTTTTAGGATTACGACGGTTTTGTGTTTTTGTCCTGCGCGCACCTTGACTGCGGATTTTGGTTTTACGATTTCAAAATCATCACTGTCAAATTCGAAATAGTAAGCGTGATCATTTGAATCGGTATTTTCAATCAAAAATACATAATCGTTTTCGACTTCGACTTTGCCATCATTTACTTCGATTGTGTAGAGTTCGCTATCGCGGTTGATATTTAGGAGCATGTTCTCCTTTTTTGTGGTCATGTAACCCAAAACTGCAGCAACAATGCCCAAAACTACGATGTAGCCGACTGTTCTAAATCTAAAGAATTTGATCTTTTCGCGAGTGTCGATTGAATTTTTACTTGCCCAGCTGATGAGCGATTTTTTGCCGAGTTTATCCATCGTGTGAGAGCAAGCATCCGCGCACTCTAGGCAGTTGATACACTCTAGTTGCATTCCTTGTCTGATGTCGATGTGAGTAGGGCAAACCCTAACGCAAGCCTCGCAGCCAACGCACTCAGCGCCTTCTTCTTTTGGTTTTCTGCCCAATTTTTCGTGGCCGTCATAGACTTTTCCGCCGCGAACTTCGTCATAAATGACCTGAACTGTGTCATCGTCGAACATTACAGATTGCACTCTTGCGTAAGGGCAGACGTAGATACAGAATTTCTCCTCCAAAAACGCCACCAAGAAAAACAAAAATAGGCCAAGCGCAAGGACAAAAATGATCACAAATGGGTGCTCAGCTGGAGTTTTGATATAGCTAAAAAAATCCTCCGGCGGAATGAAAAACCAGAGCAAATTCGCCGCCGCAAGAAAGCACAAACAGGCTAAAATGACCATTCCAAGGACATATCTGAAGCCTTTTTCATTCTCTTTTTGCTTATTATCGATGCTTTTTCTTATTCCTAGAATTTTAGTTTGGATTAAATCCCTATAAATCGTACGAAAAATCGTCTGCGGACAGCCCCAGCCACACCAAACGCGCCCGCCAAGCGTGGTGATAAAAAATATAAAAATAAAAAAGAACATCACGATAAACGGCATCAAAAACAGCTCTTGCGCCGCGAAAGTGTTAAAAAGCAAGTGGAGTTGTTTTCGCTCAAAACTCAGCAAAAAAAAGTGATTTCCACCGATTTTGATAAACGGAATAATCAGTGAAAAAAGTGTGAAAAACAGAAACGCGCCGTAGCGTTTTTTGGTGAAATATGTGTTTTGACTCGCATTTTGCGCCATACAAAATCCTTTGAAATTGAAAATAATACACGGAATTCTATAACGATAAAGATTAATTTTTTTTTAAAATGTGAAAATTATCTTTTTTTAAACTAATTTAAGCTAAAATTGCGGTTCAAATTTTATCGAAAGGTGGTGAGGAGCGTGCCAGGAGTTAAGGTGCATCCTAACGAGTCATTTGACGAAGCGTATAGACGATTTAAAAAGCAAACTGACCGAAATTTGGTCGTGACTGAAGTTCGTGCTAGAAGATTTTTTGAGCCAAATACTGAAATTCGTAAAAAGCAAAAAATTTCAGCTCGCAAGAAAATTCTAAAACGACTTTATATGCTAAGACGCTATGAGTCAAAACTCTAAACCAAATCGTAACTAACTAGCGTTTGTTAGTTAGTTACTCTTTTTTATCCTAAATTTAGCCTAAATTCGCAATAATTTCAAACAAATTTAATTGAGGTTAGTTTGAATGAAAAAATTATCTATCGCAGAAGCTGCCGATAAATTGGGAATTTCAAAAGAGGCCGTCTATAACAGAATCAGGCGGAATTCGCTCAAATTTATCGAAGAAGATGGCGTCAAATTTGTGATTTTTGATGACGAAACCTGCGAAAAACCCGAAAAAAAGCCAAAGCCAACGCAAGACGGCGAATTTGTCAAATATTTGATCGATGAAATTCGCGAGTTGAAAGAGAAAAATGAGCTTTTGCAAAATGAAAAAGAGGCGCTATTTCGCGAGAAAGAGACGCTTCTAATCGCGACAAAGACCGAAATTAAGGAGCTTTACAAAGAGCGAGATGAGAAATTGCAGCATTTTTTGGAGCTTTTGCAAAAGCCACTTTTGACCACGATCGATGTCGAGCCAGTTGAAATTCCTGCTCAAAATGAGGTCAAATTTGAAAAAACACGTGAAAATTTCGCCTGGATTGGGCTAGGGGAATTTTTGGATAGACTTGGCAAAAAGAAAAAAGCGCGAAAACGCATAAAAAAGGCGCTTTTAAAGACGAAAAGCGAAAATGTGAAATTTCAAAATGGTTCGCTTTTTGTGAGGGAAAATTTGGATCTCAGTGAGATTTTTGACTAACGGAATTTGCGCGTTAGTTAGTTTGTTATTGCCTAAATTTGGGATTTGGATTTGAGTTTGGGCTAACGTGTTAGGCGGTGTTATTTGGTGACCCCTACGAGATTCGAACTCGTGTTACCGCCGTGAAAGGGCGATGTCCTAACCGTTAGACGAAGGGGCCACGACAAATAGAATTGCGATTATATTTTAATAACGCTTAATATCTACTTAAAAAGGACAATTATGAGAAAGTTTATTCTGTTCGCAGCTTTGGGATTTTTCGCTGGATGCGCCATTTCACCAGAGGTCTCAGCATCAAAAGCGGTGAATTTTACCGTGATTTCGCCACTTTTGAAATTAAATGACGCCGGATTTATCCATAAAAAGGGCGCTTCAACGCTTTTGCAGGTCTATTCTAGCGGCGTAAATTTGGCAGAAATCGATATCAAAGATGGCCAAATTTGTCTAAACACCGCGTGCGATGACGAGCCGATTTTCAACCAAAAATTCTTTAAAAATGCCCATTATAACGGCCTTTTTGCTGACATTGTGAATTTCCGACCGATTTATGACGGCCGAAATTTGAGCAAAACCGAATGCGGATTTACGCAAGAAATCGCGTCGTTTAATTATGAAATTTGCGATAATGTAGTAAAATTCAAAGATCCGAAAAACGGAATTAAACTCGTGATAAAGGAGCTTGAGTGAAACGAATCGGCGCGCATGTAAGCGCAAGCGGCGGCGTGGAAAATGCCCCGGCAAATGCCCAAGCCATCGGCGCGGACGCCTTTGCGCTATTTTTAAAAAACCAGCGTCAGTGG
>Ga0065711_1031617_pt1 | contig 29201 bp, 9 predicted proteins | sample Hoacrofraction12_FD_59098 | JGI IMG/M metagenome (GOLD analysis project Ga0065711, IMG submission 59098) | Hoatzin crop microbial communities from Cojedes, Venezuela - Epithelial fraction 12 v2 (version 2) | ecosystem: Host-associated > Birds > Digestive system > Esophagus > Crop | place... | reverse complement strand
GGAGGCGCTGGTGGCCTCCGGCGGGAGCGCCGAGGGGGACTGGGGTCGGTCCTCCCGGCTGGGGGGGGACACACCAAAAAAACCAAAAAACCGAGCAACTTTGTGAAACAGGTTTCGTGATAAAAACCTGCGTATGAACGCCGCGTGCCGGCGGGACGTTGTCCTGGTGACTGGGGAAAGCCTGAGCCTGGGGAACCGCCGTGCCCTTATTGTCTCGCACTTCTCCGGAGCCGGCTGCGGAAGGTCCTGAGACTTGAGTGTAGCTGGATTTAGCAGTGGGGTGAGGGCACAGACAATCGTGCAGTTGCCGAATCAGACCGGGAATCCTTTTTGTTTTTCCCCTCCATTCATTATATATGTTTTTTGTATTTCCTTTTCCCCGGTTCCGATTGTGTGCCTTAACGCTAGTGGTGGGTAGCGGACTGGCATTGTCTGTCTCGTCACCTTTTAAGTGTATTTAAAAGAAGTGACTTAGGCTTTTGATCAGTTGGGAAAAATTCTTCTTAATGTCCTTTAATTAATGAGCTTAAAAGAGATCATTGTCGCTTAAGAAGGGCTAAAGGAATACATCAGGATTACTTAGGCAAGTGATTCCATCCGCACCATGTTGAGTTGTTTTCTTGGCAGTGGCTGAAATGCTTGGAATAAAACCCCACATTTTGGGTGGGTTATTTGGTAGCAGAGTAGTCGTTTTGCTCACTTAAGAAGAATGCAGGCAATAGCTAATTGCTATTCTCATGTGTTTGCTAATGACAAACAAATAGCCCATCAGAATTTACAATTCATTCCTCTTAGTTTTGGCATTTCTTTTGCAGTATTTCCAAGCAAGGTTGTAGTTTCCCTAGGCACGTTTTCGTGCAGGGCTTTATTTTTTTTTGAAGGGGTCCGATCATTTCTGCGTGCTGTTGTTACCATTGGGAAAAAGAAATCCGCCTTTGAAATATAATTTGGATTTTATTCTTTTACAGAATTAAGGAATCTATGTGGATTCTTTAATCTGCTCAGAATAAACGTACATATTTCATTATGTCAGAGGCATAGCCTAAACATGTCTTGTAGAATGACGCAACTGGTTAGATGTAAATGCATGAATTACTGGGCGAGTTTAAAGATGTAACAATTTCTTAATTTGTGGGTCTGGGGAGGAAAAATCAAACTTTGTAAGCCGTATTAACCATGCATATCTCAATTTTTCAGAGGATGGCCAGTATTTTCTAAAGGTCCTCATACCTAGTTATGCTGCTGGATCTATAATTGGGAAGGGAGGACAGACAATTGTTCAGTTGCAGAAAGAAACTGGGGCCACCATCAAGCTGTCTAAATCCAAAGATTTTTACCCAGGTAGGTGCAAAAATTAGCCAATTCTTTATTTCTGAATCCCAGGAGATGTGTGTACGTGTCAGTGTGTTTCATATATTGATGACCTAAGCTTCCAGTGCAGCTGTGAGCATTATTTATCCAAAAAGTATGTTACAAAGTGCAACGGTGAATATAAACGTTTTGTCTGTCTTGGTGTGTGGAATGGACCGGGCACTGTCTAGTAATAGAACTGCTTGAAATACTTTTAAAGATGTTTGCAATATTTCTGCAAAACAAAAAAAAATGAACATTTTGATTGCTTTGGTTTTTACTTTTTTTTTTTTTTAAATCTGGCTTTAAGGAACCAACTTGACAGCTGGCATAAAAATAATTGTTTGAAGTTTCCAGACATTGTAATGACAATTAAGCTAGAATCGGTAAAAATGAGAGGCCGCCTGCTTAAAGAATGGGCCATTTACTTTAAATCCATTATGTACCTTCTTTCTGCTTCACTGCTTTGTTCACTGGCTCTGTAGTGAAGTACAGAGGACAAGTGCTGCTCTTTAGATATTCTTTTTTTGTCGTGATGGTGGAAGAAAAATGCTATGAAAGTGAAATACTTTGGATGAATTAAGAAAGGAGTATTTTATATCAACTGTATTAATGCATAAGAAACAAGCTTTTAATACTTGCGTATAAGAAGAATAAATACCTGATTTAGCATTTCTCCTTTATAAGATTTCTGAAGTAGCCTTACAGAATGATACAGAAGGTTTTATCTTCTGGGTTGAATAATCGCTTTTTTCCTAAAGGTGAACGAATTAACATTCTTTAATTGAACTTTATTCTAGAGGACTTTTAAAAAGTGATGCAAAATAATAACATAGCTAATACATTTTTTGGTGTTTTGATTTTGTTATTTTTAAGAACAACAGGCGATTTAGAATTGAGTTGATTAGCTGTTACCAACTCTTTTCGCTTGGAAAAATAAGAGCTGCTTTGCATTTGATCTAGTTTAACAAGATGACTGAATTTACAAAATAGTTAAGGCAGTTGGTATGGATGTAAACAGAACACTAACACTGGAGCATTTAGCTTTTCTATCCTCTAACTTTAGTGTCAGGTAGAAGTGGATAATTGTTTATTAATGGAGGGATTGGGGTCTATTTACAATGATGATTTTTGATGTGGAAACTTTAATGCACCTGTTGTACATCTTCTTAATGAATGTAGTCTATAATGCTTAAATGTCAGAGGTTCAAATGATGCATGTGGATTTTTCCTGTTGAAAGGCACAGTTTATGAACCGATTCATGTTGTCTTTTTTTTTTGTCCTTTTTCAGTTTTCTTTAGAAAGTTAGAAAAAATGGTCCTTTATTTTGAAAGGTATGTTAGGGTGGAAAAAAAAGTCAATGTAGAATTGTGAAAACTCTTGGAGGAAATAAAAGCATTCAAAAGAGCCTGATTGCAGAATTAATAACATAATCTGGGTAAAGAGCCGCGACAGTAAATTAAATTCACTGTCAATAGATGAAAATGAAATAGATTTTCTGCATTATACATGAGGTGGTATCAGATATGCAAGGATGTTACAGAAAATTAGTGTTTATGAAGAATATTGCAAATACCAAATTACAAGCCTTTTCATTTTACTACAGTTTATTTACACTCACTTGGAAAGGATGCTTCAAAGATTAGATCTTTTGTTCAGTGCTCTAGCATAGTTCTTCTGTTTTCCGATTAAATCAGAATTACATATTTTTTTGTGTAGCAAATTGTAAAGATACAGCAGTAGTAGCAGAAGAACCTTTGAAAAATAAAAATTAGTAAGCTAAACGACATGAGTAAAAACGTTTGTGACATTAACACATTCTTTCTTAAAATCAGTAGTAATAATATAAATAACTAGGGCCGTGAGGCTCAAGCAGTTTCCCTGTAACAGGTGCAAGTGAAGTTCCAGTTGGACTTCACGTAGTCTGCTTTGAACTTGCAGCCGCGTTGTGTTGAACAGAAAATGAGTGTCTTAAGGTTAAGTTGGTGACTGATACCTGCTAAAGTATGGAACAGGGATGAGAAATGGATTGCAGCGTGGATAGCTCTCGTTAGTCTTTATGTTTGCGTTTGACCACCAGCCGATGGAATTTTCGGAGGTCCTGGCATTCCCTGAGCTGATGGCTTTTGGGTTTCTTCCAGACGCTTGTGCTCATATAGCGTTAGGGAATACAAACCATGTGAAATACCTAATGTAAAGGTATGGTTTATTTTTCTTGCAAAGTTTTTTAAACTAATATTCTGTTTTCTGAATAGAAGTTACTTAGTCTGTACCTCTGATGCTTGTGACTATAAATGTGTTTAATGTATGTTTCACTATGGAATGTTCTGTCGTCGAAGCTTCTGTGAAACTTTTCTGTATTTCTGGAAAGTTGTAGCACAGTCTGAGTAAGTTGCTGTTTGGAAAGGAAGAAGTTGGTTGTAATACAGAAGTCATGAGTAGTTCCTATGATCTAATAGTGTGTTTTTTTGTTTTTTTTTTCCTCTGTGATATAGGACTTCAGTATGCAGACTGATTTCTGTTGGAATTATTTTTGTGCATCAAAGGTGACATAATTACTGAAGAATTATATGGCAGCTCTAATTACAAGAAATTGAAGGAAAAAACAGCTTTTCACTGAAGGTTTTAGTTTACAAACTAGGAAGTAGTATATAAATACATTACCGTCCACTACAGTCTTATTTTTTGAGTACAAAATATATTGTTCTCTTTTCAGGTTACCAGCTGGCTTTTTCTAATTGTCTGGACCTCCGCAATTTGACTTCGGTTATTGTGGTTAGATTATCCCTTATTCTTTTCTGTTCAGGCTTGTCCCTCTAGATTAGTGGAAATGATATTAAAATGTCAAAATATGTCCTACTTTTAAACTAAGTGGCACTGAACCTTTCTGCAGAGAAGTACAGAGTATGCAGTGACTAGTGGGTTCTGGTCCAAAATTTAAATACAGATGTAGTCCTGCTACTTTAATATTAATGACGTGACCTTCATAAAGAAAGTGGCCATTCTGTGAAGCTATTTTAATATATGGTTTTATTTTGAGTAATATAAAAAAGAGTTAGTATTTCTGTTGTATTAAGCTCTCATTGTCTTGTCTGTTTCTCCATTCTGAATTATAGTGGGTGCTGAACTGAAACCTACTGTGGACATAAGTATTTTTTTCCATTCCAAAAGCAGGCATTCACTCTTGCTTGCTATGTCTCTGTCTCTCTCTCTCTCTCTGTGCTCCCCCCTCCCCCCCCCAGTCTCACACATACACACGCACAAAATCATGTTACATCGCATCATCTTTATCTTGCAACAGGATCTTGCCTGGTCGGAACTTGGTGCTTGCGTGAATTTGAGCTCGGTCAGTTTTTCAATTTATTGGAATATGAAGTCATATGTGTACTGAAATTAGATCATATTAAGAGCAAAGATTAATAAAAACATAATTAAATGGGGATAAGGTTTTACTGCTTTTCACAATAGATTAGCTTTGTTGTTTTTATAGCAGATCTCTAATCAGTAGCGATCTAAATGTTTGAAGAATACAAAAGATGGGAGTTTCCTCCCCCGCCTCATGTGGAGACTGTATAAAGTGTTACATGGCTATGTTGTGTTTTTACCAATTGACTTGTATTTGAGATGTTTTGTGTCTGAGTATCAGATTTTTTTTTTTTGAAACATTCATGTATTATGAGAGATCATCTAGCTAATCTTTGTGCAAGTGGTCTTTTGAAAAGTCTCTTACTCTGACTCTTAAAAATCTTTCAAACATATTGAATGTGTAAGTAACACAATTTTACAGGAATTTATAATTTAAAAGTTCACTTTCTAGGTTCATTACTCCTATTAAACTGTTAGGAAGGGGGAAGGTATAATATATCAAGCTTGGTTGACCGTTATTATTTCCTTTATAAAATAAGTTGTGGTGTTAATTTACAACTCTTAGAAATATCCTAAAGTCTAGTGGGGAAGACTCTTTTAAAAATCAAAACTTGAAATAATGTCGAAGTGAAATAATGCTTTTTCAGCTATAGAAGAGAAAAAAAAGATTAATGGAGTTAGAAGCGAAAATGGCGTTAGCTGTCTGTTGTCATGGTTTCTTGAAGGTGGTTTGTTATACGTCAATAAATGCATCTTGCTATTATTCTTGCAACTTCTGATTTTTTTCTAAAGCTTTAACGTTAGCTAACTAGAGATTTCATAAGTATATATCTAAGCTTTTCGTATTCTGTTATAAACATTTACTTACATGAGTAACTTCAGGGATAATGTGACTAAGGAAATGACTAAATAGTGAGTAGAGATTTCAGAGTGGAATCTAGAGCTGTGTAGGTTTGTAAAGTAATCACTGGAATTACTGGTCTTTCTACTAGTTTAAAAAAAAAAAAAGAACAACCACCAAAACCCCCCAAGTGTTGATGGCCAGCTGTTCAGAGGGATAATTCTCAGTTGGACAGTTGTCTGTTGCCTGGTTACTGGAACAGAATAAAAAATAAGTTAGCTTGTTAGCCAGCAGATCTGTAATATTTTACATTTAAAAGGAAGCTGAAACTGAGTATGTAATTTGGTACGATCTGGAGATTGTTACATATCTAACTCTGTACTCTCACTTAGCAGCTTCTCATTTGGTAGGCTTAGAGAAATTTTGAGTGGAAGCTTAAGTAGAAATTTTGTACTGGTTTCTTTTACATGTAGTGACTTACGTTAAGGAGTGAATGAACTTTGACATAGTAAATAATACTGGTTTGCAGGGAAGTGCTGTCTCTTTGTCTTGCGTAAGGAAGGTTTAAAACAGTTTACGATGGATTTGGAATAGTTAGTCTAATAAATGATTCAGACTAATGATTATGTGCACTTGGTTGGCAAAATAACAAATAAAGTGAGGATGGCTGTTATCACAGGGAAATGCCATACTTAATACTTTTCAGCTTTTTTTCTTGTTATTGCTTTTGACTAGTTTTCAATTGAATAGTTGAATAATTGAAAACCAAATGATTCTTAGTGGATTAGAAGGCTCATGTAGATGAAGGTGCTTCTAGTAACAGTATTTTTTTTTTATAAAATTGAGATTTCTATAAAACAGTTATTCATTAAGGATATCTATTCTCTGGACTTATGCATTCTGGAAAAAAAAAACCCAACACAAAAACAAAACCTGAGAAAAATAGCCAAAGCTGGTATGCACTGAAAATTTAAAATTTTTTCTTTAACAAAGTTTCGAATTTCCATACAATACTTTGATGGTATTTTGCAGATAGATCAAAGTTTTGATGAGTGTTTATCAGAACATAGATCTTGGAGCTAGTATTTAAAAAATATAAACGAGGAATGTCTGAATCTTAACTGTTTTCTTCTTCTCCTCATGCAGTAGAAGAAACATGTTCTCACCTTTTTCAAGCAATAACTTTTTCAAATACGCTTTGATTTTTTTTGTTCTTTAGTTAATTACATTGACTTAGATATTCTCCTCAGTTGCCGACCGCAGAATTTATTTTGTCAGTGACCACTAGCTTCTTGGCCAGAAGAGAAAACCTTGGATTTAGTGAATTTGGCAGACTGGCTTTTAGAAGTGCAGCGTAGAGGGATTTGGGAGGAGGACTTGTGCCTGATTGCTATCTCATTTCCACCTTTGGACGCAGGTCTAGCATAAAGTTAGCAACATCTGTAAAGATTTGACTGGCAAACATCTCTCTGGGACTCATCCTGCAGCAGGTGCAGTCAGTTTTGCAGTCCATCCTAAAAAGAGATTAGTTTGTTTCTTAAGGTTCATCAGTAGACCAGTAGGAGTTAATGACATGGTGGGGAGTATGGTAGTTGTCAGTTGGCCAGTGTTGGAATGCTGCAGATAATTGGGCTGGACTGGTGAGAGCTGTGGCAGTGTGCTTCTCACGTTGCACTGCAGCTGCTGTTGATCTTAATTAATCTGACCCTCAGAGGCTGCAGTGTCATGGTATAAAACGCAACACATACTAGAAATGGGGAGGCTGCTTTTTTGACTCTTACTGATGGCCATGTTTCTGGGTAGGCTGTTTGGTTTTCTGATTGAATTTGTTTGATACTATCACAAAATTCTTAATGTGCTTCAATCTAAAACTATAATACATTTTTCCTGTTTATTGAATATATCTGTGGAGTAATGAAGCTGATAAACATATTTTTGAAATGTCACCATTATAATGGACTTAGCAAAAATATTTGTGTTTATTTTGACAACAAATACAGTTGTCTGTAAATGAAAGGAGTTACATTGTTCATGCCTGGTATGAATTTCTGGTGTATTGCAGTATGCTTTGTAGTGGGCTGTGCTTGTGCTGGGTAGCTCAGTCTTGTGATTCTTCTGAGGATTTCTAGTAACAAGGAAACATGTAAAACTAGAATTTTGGTATTGGACAGCTGGAAGAAGTGAATGTGCTGTGCATGTGCGAGACTATTAATTTACTGTAGATATACTGCTATCTTTTTCCTGACTGCATGACATGGCTTTAGAAAACTGTCAGGTTCCTTACATTCACCCTGGTATTCAGAGCCATTCTGTTTTTCCGTCTTCCAAAGGAAATATCAAACCAGAGTTTAGCCTAGAGATTTCGGACTTGTAAGGTTCTATTCCATACTACTTTTGTTTTGATTTTGGGGGTATCTGCATCCCAGTTTATGATAGTATCGTAAGGATTAATGACATTGCTTGTATTTTAATTAAAAATTGAGAAATGTTGTCTGGATACTCTGTTTCAAATTTCCCTTATATGTAATAGGCATATTACATATTTTAATACAGAATAAAATTACAACTGTCTAAATTCCCATCCCCCCATATTAACTTGTTTTCGCTTTAACGTATTTGATAATTAATTAGGGTTGACTCTGATTAGAGTTTACTTAATATTAAATGTGCTGTTCTTGATTATAGCCAAGCATTAAAATTCATTTGCAAGTACTTAACTCGTCTGATTGAAATGTCAGTTTAAGGGAGTATTTGGAAACATGTCTGTGGAAGTTAGCTCCCAACTGTACAATTCTAGCATGCCTTTGTAACTTTTGAATATGGATTTCTCACTCTTTCCTTGAGCTAGGTACGAGCAATATAATCGTACATTGCTCTTCTCGACTTCTGAATTGCAGTAAATTTTGTGTAAGTTTTAAGTGTTCTGCATAATTGATGGTCCAAATTAAATCTGCTTCATGAAAGGCCAGAGAACCTAGGTGGGTGTGTGAAGTAGCTGATGTAAATAACTAGCTATGTGACCAGATAGCACTTGGAAGAATAGTCTGTTAGGGACCAGGTTTAAAGTTACACGGTGATGTGAATGATCTGGGGTCAGATCCCTTGTAAGTGAGGAAGAGATACCCTTGTCAATTTATGTATATGAAAGTGATTATGGAACATTAGCATTCGTTAGATATAAAGAAGCATGAATCTCAGACAAAATTTCGTATTTACCTGGTCTTGTAGGTTTTGATTGTGAAAAGACTAAACATTTGTTTTTCATCATTGATCTCTCACTGCATCCTGCAGGGCCTGTCATCTCAGCATTGACAGGATCAGATGAAAAATACAATCGATGTGTTGACATTTTTTTGAGAATCACTCAGGTAAGATTACTTGTTATACAGAACTACAGTGAAATTCATGGCTGCTGCTAATGTTTCACCAGTTGGAGCCTTTGCATTCTCAATCATTAATTAAATTAGATACTGAGGTTCTCTGCATGTTCCCTTGTTTCTATTTTAAAAGCACTTTTTGTGCCTTGCTCAGTGCCATTTAACTCTTGTAATTTCCCACGTAACGAGCTTCACACATTTGTACTATTTTCCTCCACTTCATGGAGTGGCACCTGTTTGCTTGAATCAAGAACCATAGCGCACCCCTCCAAAGCTCTCGGAAGATTCGTATGTACGTGTATTTTATTTTGTTTTCAAGTAGTGACTTTAGTTCTTTTTAGATTCTTCATTGGCAATATGGGGAAGAAAATTCTCTGTAGAGAACCAGATAATCAGAGGCAGCAGCAATTTATCATCTTCCTAATGTGTTCTAAACTTTGATTTTCAAACTGTACACGAAAAATTACAAATATTCAACTGAATATACAATTGTGGTCTTTCTTTTTGTGACATAAGTTATTGAAAATATTTATATGAAGTCATGCACTGGAAAAGCGGGATGGCACGTCTCCATTCAGTTGACTTTGTTTAGCATCCAGTGTGCTTATGGAATTAAAACTGATATCAGCGTGTATTCCAGAAGAGCTGTGCAGTGAAATATCGTGGCTGAGTTGGACCTTGATCTACCTGAGGTTCACGTTTTGTCCCCATCTGTAATCTGGCATTAGGAAACACCAGAGTGTATGTAGGATAGTGTACAGAGTAGTAGCTGCAGCAGCAATTCAGGTGCTGCAGCAGATACTGTTTTGGCAGCAGTATTGAGCTGGAGTTATAGAATATTTATGTTTTATTGTAATCTGGCAGCCTCCCAACAGTTTTCCTGAGGAACACACAAAAAAAGAAAAGGGAAATAGGTGTCTTTTGAGCAGTTTATTGACCTGGATTTGAAGAAAACTGCTGTGGAACAAGAGAGGCTCTTCCGACATTCTATCTGTGCTGATTTTCAAAAGTCTGCAATGAAATACTGCTACTGGATGCCTTAAAGCTTCATAAAAATTATTCATTGCAATGAGAAGTGCTAGACACAGAACATGTATGGGGTTTGTTTTCTGTCTTGCATGTGTGTGCACACTTCATTCTTTTTGTCTTCTACTTACTGTATTAGATGAACACTTGGCGACTCTGTCAATCTAAAGTAAAAATTGGATTCCCTAGGAGCTCCTTATAATTATATCACTTCCTAGCTTCTGAGTCTCACACTGTGCAGTGCAGCACACCTAGGTGTGCCAGTTTTTGTTGAGCAAAAGGCAGCATGTAATTTCTAGTGTAGTGAAATGCTCAAAAAAAAGGAAGTGTTAACTTCACAAAGATTTTTTTTTTTTTTCCAGGGTGTAAGTTTTTGTGGTTTTGTTTAGGTTGGTAATGCCAAGTGCTCATCTAGTATTTGCACCACTTTTTAACAGTAATGAAATATGTACCTTATAATTTTATAAGCTGTCTAGTTCTGTATGGATCTACATAGAATCATAGAATGGTAAGGGTTAGAAGGGACCTGTATGGATCTACATCTATGACTAGCTGCTCTAGTGAGTGCAAACATGATGCATTAAATGAGTAAATTCCTTTTTTCTGGTGAATTGATCCCGAATAACCAGAAAAACAATGGCACAATTGTGTGTGATGAGCAGGTAAACTCTTAGGATTGGGCAGGAAAGAGCCTTCATAGAAAGGAAGTTACCTTGTGTAGTCAGTAGCTCTTCATTTTACTGGAGTTCGTCATGAATTCTTTCCCTGAATAAGTAATATTCAGAAGAAGGGAGCAGATGGTTCTTCAGGTAGCCAGACTTTAAATCAGTTATGTTGTTAAAACCAGTATTTTTAAATGTATGTAGAAATCCACATGTAATTTCTAGCCTCAGAGCTTTAGTCTTGCATGTTCTTGATGAGAAAATCAATGAAATGGGCATCTATATTTATCCTCCTTTAGGTTTCCTGTACCTTTTAAAAACAAAACCTCCTCAGTTTATGCAGATGTTTTGCAACCTTATAGTCTTAGATACATCGAGTGGATAGTGGTACCGAGGTCAGTGGTTGAATTAAATAATACATTTATGTCTAATTTTAATTTTTGTTTCAGTTTTTAAATGGTATTTTGATTAGTAACTAATCATTCCCTTATTTCCGTGTTGTCTTTTCCAATGGCTCATGTTTTTGATGGTGCTTAATATTTGAAAGAATGTGGATTCTGATGTTCACATGTCCTTCTCTCTTCGTTACCTTAGCACTTTCTGATGTGAAGATTGCAGATATGAGAAGGGCACAAAATTTAGTCATCCGTAGTTGTAAAATAAATACCTTGATTTTTCCCTGCTCCAACACACATGCATATGCTCAGAATGAGGAAAACAAAACTTTCATTGTTTATACACTTTTTGTCCTTTTTTGGTGGAATAAAGTATTAGTATGGTGCATAAATGACTACCATGCTTTCAGTGTTGGCTGGTCCAGGAATTTGTTAAGTTTCATCTTGTGTAAAATTCTTTTTGTGGGCTTTCTTTTGTAAAGAAGTCTCTGCTTGTAAATTTTGGCAGCTGTCTATTGGCTGTCTGAAGATCATTGATTTTTTTCATTATTTATGTATCTCTGAGTATTTGGTTTTTTACTAGAATGGCCAGTTCTGTTTGGGTGCCTTGTTTCTCCCAATACAGACATCCAGAAGTGATGACAGAAATTTGCTAAGGGTTGTGGTATTTCAACTGCAATTAAAATTTAGTGACCTTTTTCTAAAAATATGTATATAGTTAAATGGGCTTGTAAGATAATGCAGGGATTTTTTTTTCTATGAAGTGTTACTGCATAGGAGATCAGAATAGGTGATTGTAATGCTCTCAGTAGTCGTAAGCATGAAAGCGTCTTAATTTGGATGGTTTTTCCCTGCCAAAGATTCTGTGAAGACAAAACTAAGAAAGCATGCACAGGGACTTTGGTGTAAATTAATATATGTTAGTAACGCTGTTTTTGTGTGATGAGGTTTTCATATTGTAAAGTGTGCTTATTTGGGAGGTGCAGATAAGCCGTTGATGACTATCTGATAGTCAAGTTTGCTTAAAACTAAAGTATTTCAGGAACTAATACGAATTTCCTGTTTGTAGTATGACCTACTTCAGTCGGTCTAGAAAGAGATGTAATGTTGCAGTGCTAATTTAGAGGAAAAAGTACTGTTGGTTATAAATTGTAATGCAGTTTATTGGCAAACCGAGGGAGAATGATGGCATATTTTATGTGAAGTGGTCCCAGTTTATAAAGAGACAGATGTGTACTGTAGTGTGGATTCAGATCTATAGCTACTCTGGAATCTTTGTAGGTAAGTGTCTATGTAGAGGGAAAGACCAAAATACTTCAGGACATTTGAGTAGACTTTGGTGCTCCGTATTGAATCATTTTTAAAGTTTCACTCTGCTTTAAGCAGGTTCCATTGTGTTAATCCCTTTAGAGTGCAGCAGTCTTCACATGGCATTTAAGTGCTGAATTCTAAGGGGATTATCACTTCCCCAATTTCTTTTTCCTTTGCTCAAAAGTGTAAGATGGTTTTCATATTGTGTTTCTGTATAGATGTTTTTTTCTGGGTAAAAATAGCTTACTGGTGTCATCTGCTTCAACGTGTGGGTTGTCCCCTACGTTTGCACCCTTGCATGGGGGAAATGGAGGAATCTTGCTGGACAGTCCAATTTACAAATGCAGAAGGTGATTAGAAAGGTATATTTCCTCCAAAAAAAAATACTATGCCTATACTGCTTATTTGGGAAAAAGCCAGTGGTTCAGTCTCAACAAGTATTTAATTTAAATTTTTAATCTTCAAGTTATTTTTTAGAGCTCCAAGTTTTCACTGTACAAACCTTTAAATTCTGAATCTGAGGAGTAGTTCAGCATGTTCTAAGTGCTGGAAAACTTGTAGTTTACTTTGTAAGCGTTGTGACATACATCTTTTTTACTTCCACTTTTATACCTGATGTTTAGTAAAATGTAACCATCACTCTGTCTCATGAATTCGGATTTTTTGTGGTTAAAACTTCCCATTTTTTAGTTAGGGTGAAGATTTTTGAAAGTAATCAAAAGCTGATGAATTGTTTGTGTGTTGCTTGCGATCAAATGTTCCACTGAAGTTGAGCATTTCTTAAAGCTGTCCAAACTCTTTATGTGTGGGATAGTACAGTGAGGTACAGTTCTTCCGTCTTTCCACTGTTGATGTTCTATTACTTTCAGCAAAAAGGCATACAAATTCTTTTTCTTGTCTTTTAAGCATAAGGGCTGAAAATGAGAATTTCTTTCGTGTTTGGCACTGCCTCCCAGGAAAGTGAGTGGAGACACTCCTAGGAAGGCAGTAAGATTACCAGTAGTTACTTTATGAAAACATTACGTTCAGGTAAGTACTAAATTTACGCAAGGTGGAACATGCATCCAGTCTACATAGTCCCATATTGGTGTATTTTCATATAGAGATAGATGAATAGCAGTGTATATTTAAAAAAAAAAAATCTCTGTATGGTTCCAATTCAGATCTTTTTGTTGGGTGTTGGTTTTTTTTTTTGGTTTTTTTTTGGTTTTTTTTTGTTTTTTTTACCTGGAGCTCATCTATGGTAGTTAATATTTACTGCTGCCTTTTCCTCTGAGGAGGAATGTGTTCTCACCATTTTCTAGCCTTGCAAACAATTATAAATGAACTTTTCTCAGCTGGATAGAGCTGTTTGAATCTGTATTTGAAGAAGTATTTCTTCCTACATTCAATTTTAACATAGGTAAATGATGAATACAGGAATAATGCATCTGCTTTGGTGAGGATAATGTAGGATGCCTTTTCAGTTATAAACAGATGTTTATCAAAAATAGTTATATAATACAGGTTATGGGTATGAACTCGCTACATGTTCTCCTGTTTTGGCATAGGAGTTTTATAGCCTGTTCTTTTAGTTCATGGTCTCTGTGCAAGACAAATACCATTGTTTCTTTCAATTTTTAATGCAGAAATGCAACCCTTAACTAATGCCAAAAGCAGGACAAATGATAAAAACTTAGTGGATATAATCAGTAATATTTTGTAATTGTTTTATTCTTTGGGTTTGCTTAAAAACACGGCTGGATTTTCTGATACTAAAAGAATTATTCTGCATCTTTAAATATAGACTGGCTTTTTAATTTATTTGTAAATCTGTTCAGTAATTCCGTGTAGGAAAATACTGGCTTTGTGTTAATGTATGCCAGTCTTGCTAAAAGGTCCATTTTAAGAGAAGCATTCGATCTAATCCAGATTCAGTTACAAATCCTCTTCAAACTAAACATTTTCTAGAATCTGTTTCCATTTGCAAATAATTGCTCTCATTACAAGCATTATTTTTTCTTTTAATTTTTCCAACATACTTGTTTTATTTTAGTTTTGAAAGGTGGAAATCAAAATTTATGAAGACACGTGGAACTGCCCGAACTATCGAAAAGTGTTTAAACAATTTGCAGGAAGGATTCTGTAATTAAAGTTCTAACTGAAATGTTAAAAGGCACAGGTAAACTTTTGAAAAAAAAATTCTAAGGAAATATTGGCATTTTGATTTAAAGGAGTAATCATGAAGTCAAATTGTCCTTTTTTGTTTATTAAGTAAAATGTTTTGACTCATCTTTTAGAAGAATTGTTTGGACTTCTTAATCAGGGAGAACACTGATGAAGTAGGTATGGAAGAAATCGAATAGATACACCATTCAGCTTTTCAGTAAGGAAAAAAGTTGGAATATTTTGGGTTTTCCTATATTCTGGATAGTCCAGTTGTTTATATAAGCTTTTATTGTTTTAAAAATCTTTCACTAATTTATGTATTGAAAAAGAAAATCTAAAAAAAATGTTTTGGTTTAATTTTCAAATTCTAATGCCTTTCAAATTATTTCAGAAAAAAAATTAAACATTATTTTTGTATGTGTTTATTTGGAGCTTAATAGAAACCTTCTATAAAGGTAATTGCAGATTCAAGGACTTGATGCTTATTTAAAAACAAATGGGAAAAAAATGGGGAGGCACTTTAATTACACTCTTGTATGTTCTTATTTATATAATACAATCTGTGTTTTTAGAATCAGGCAGGATGTTCAAATAGATCTTGATGTTGTCTGCTTTCTGTTGAAACAACTTAACAAAAATACTACCTACAATTTGTGAGGACTGAGGGAGACGGTGGAAAATGCAGTTGATGAGAGGCATATCTTTGCCTTACTTTTGGTTCTTGTTCAGGCATACAAAATATGGAATGGCTGCTACATAGTTATTTGGCTGCTAAGGTGTTAACTGTTTGTTTCCATGCACATTTTGGTTTTATTTTATAAAAATACATGGTCCTGTTTTAGTTGCAGAAGGAGAGATTAAGAATATGTAATGTTTAATGGCAATTATGTGTGAGCTCTGCTTATTTACGCAAGGAAACATTAAAAAAGAAAAAATCCCTCTCAACAGCTGAAGTCACACCAAGCATCAGCTGGGGAATTTGAAATCAGATATTTTAGGACATGATTTGTATTGAACTGCAGTTAGAATGTATGATTCTGCAATAGCGATTGTTCTGAGTGAGGTCAAATTGCACATGAAGAAGGAACACAAGTGAGGTCTGTCTTCACTGCAACTGATGTTTGCACACGTGCTATTTCACAGTATTTTTTAATCACATGCAAAACTGGGAGAATGACTAACTTGATTGTTTTGTTTGTCCATTGTCAGTTAAGACTTAGTGTGTCAACAGGTGAATTAAAGACTTGAAAGAAAAAATAAAAGCTGAAAATACTACCTTTAGGACATTTAGTCTTACTGTTAAAATTAATTTTGCACCTTAACAGTTTACTAGTAATAAAACTAAAAGCATTACTAAATCATTAGAGAGACTTGTTCCAATGTATTTTTTCTTTTTTTTTTTTTTGTTTTACGTCATGTACTGCATGTTAAAAATACAGTATTGACCTGCTGGTATTATAAAAGATAGCATTTTCTGTTTTCAGATACAATGGTGCATTTTTGACACATTGTTTAAAAACTGAAACAGCTCTGCATATGAAAACACAAACTGTGATAATTAGATAGATGTGCCATATGTGGTAGTTTAAGTTGGCATATATCTCAAATGGCATGTTTAATGTACTGTATTACTGGAATTAGTAATTTTACAGCTGAAAGCTGTTAATTCTGTTACACTAACTCCTCATGAACCTGTAGGTAATCATGGCAAATTTTTTCTTTGCAAAGTCCTGCTTCTGTTACCTTAAAATGTAGTTATAAGCTGCTGTATTTTTAGTGGAATCTTTGGCTGGTGTGTGTTCCCATAATATTTTAAGAGTTTCTAATTATTTCGTAATTCTAAGACTTTTTAAAATAACGAAACAGTATTGAGAGATGGTCAGAATGTTTGCTGTAATAAAATGTCTATAATGAGGAAAGAAGGAAGGTCTTTTTTTTCTGTATAGCCTGTTTTTCTCAGTGCAGAGCTTCCCTCACTTTTTAAGTTAAGGCAAAAAAAATTGTCAACTCTAAGCACTTGAGAATTGTTAACGGTGGTTAAAATCCTCACACCTGACCTTTCCACACTGTGTAGCTGGATGAAAATTGCTGGTCACACATGACAGAAGGGTCAACGGAGGAAAGAAAGACTTCCAAGTACAACTGGGTATGGCTGGGATGGAGTGAAATTATTTTTCGTAGCAGCTTGTGTGGTGCTAAGTTTTAGATTTGTGACCAAAAAAAGTGTCGACAACACACTCATTTTTTAACTGTTGAACGGTGTTGGACAGTGGTAAGGCCTTCTCTGTTCTTCACTCTGCCCACCGCGCCGCCAGTAGATTGGGCATGCACAAGAACGTGAGAGGGGACACAATCAGGCAGGTGACCTAAATTGAGTAAAGCTGTTCCATGCAGTAAAATGTCATCCTAGCAACAAAGTGGAGAGGATGTACATTTGCATGAGGTTCTAGGTAGTGATTACCTTTTCATCACTTACTGGGTTTTTTTTTTTTTTTCTTCCTTCTCCTTTCTGTTTCATACTAAACTATTTTTATCTTGGCCAATGATTTTTCTTGCTTTTGCTCTTCCTATTTTCTTCCCTCGTGTTTCTGGGGAGGGGAGTGAATGAGCAGCTTTGTGGGCTTAGCTGCTAACCAGGGCGAGCCCAACCTTTTTGTGGTGTGCAAACATTTTGCCTTTCTAAAAAAAGGGGGGGGAAACCCCAAAACTTCGCTCAATGTTGTCTTGGTGTACTGGTGAACACTGCTAAGAATTAGATAAATTAGTTGAATTTGCAGCTCTGGGTGCTGGTTAAGTCCTCATCCATGTTCCATTACATAGGTCATTCTTGGGACGTTTCTAGGTTGAGTGTTCAAAAGGAACGTAGTACAGAAGGCAACTCGGAGGCCTTTTGGGAAGCTGATTCATGAGAAAGTGGGTGTGGAAAGGACCTAATGGGTTAGCCAATCCAGTTCTCTTCTGTCCTTCCAGGCAAACCCATCAGATCTTGTAATCATAGCCCTTTTGAGGCCCTCCACCTGTGCCGAAATTCAGACGAAGCAGCCAGTTCCAAGCTCCTCCATAAGATAAGTGCAGGGAAAAGGCTCTGAAGTGTCTTTACTCACTGAAGAGATGTCCTAAATGAAATAGTATGAGCATGACAATGTGTCTTATAAGCCTGATGCCTCTTTGTATGAGACTATTCAAACAAGCTGGTCTGAAGGTAAAACTTCGATAGCTAAGTAAAGGGGTAATGTCTTTTTCCTTCATAAGATAGTTTAGTTAATGAAAAGAACTGCTATCTTTTTTTGACAGAGCTATTAATGGGACATTATACTCATACAATCATACTCTTGGGTCATTAAGTCCAATTCTAATATATTGCAGGTAGTTATAATTGATAACCCAGTCTGTGAAAGTTTGTTTTAAGACAAATAGAAACTTCTGAAATTGTATGATTCCATTAGCACTGGGATTTGCTGCTTGCTCTGTAGCCTTTATTCCTGAAAGTAAGTGTGATTCCTTTAACAAAATAGTAGTATGAAGCTAAATTTTTAGCTTTGAAAAATTCAAATTTAAGTGTCAAGTTACTCCAAGCATAGTGTCACATGAATATCTGATGAAGTTCATAAATTAATCATGTGGGAGTTGAAAATTAGTTTGGTTGGTAATGAAAAAAAACACCTGTTTTAGAATTAAACATGGTGTTCTAGACAGATCACTGTTGCCTTTAAATGAACCATACTTTCTGCTAATTTGCATGAGGTTGTGGTTATTTTTTCGTTCATGTTCCATATGCTCCTCAGCCATTTTCAGGCTGGATTGACTTCTAAGTTGTTGCTTTGTTTGGTTTTTTTTTTTATTGTAATAAAAAAGCATAAGGAAAATGCAACCAATTGTCTGTGCACTTCCCAAGCCTTAACTGAAAGAATGAAATTTCAAAGTCAAGTAGCTGAAAGCCTTCAGATTTTTGACTTCCTGTTAATTGTATCTCTGTTGTACATGGAAAGGCTGTGGAAATGGGTATGTAGTTTAGTGACTAGGTGCTAAGACAGTCGTGTGTGAACTGATTGGTGAGGAGGAGAGGAGTGTTTTCCAGACTGGGTGTTTCAAGAGCCTTGCCCTGTTCAGCACTTTCACCTTCAAAGGTTGTAGCTACTCTGTAACCTCTCAGTGCTCACAGTGTATGTACTGTTACTTGCATGGGATGAAATAGCTGGTTCTTTAGCTCAGTCTCAATGAGTTTTAAAATGGGGCTTCGAGCGTTATCCACAGTTGCCTTTATAAAAAGGAACAGAACTTTAAATTGGTATGGCTGTTGCATGTCTGTGCAAATGTAAGAATTAAGTAATTTCAAAGATATATGTGCCCACATTAATACGGTGTGGTGCTCTGTTAGATACATCCTACCTTTTTATTCTAGAGTTTTGACTTGCTTGTCATTTTAGTATCCTTTCCGGTTTATTTCTTATTCACAATGGTTATATTTTCAGTGCGACCCACTCTGAAATTCACAGTTTGCCTGATTTACAGACTGATGATGATTTCTAGAAAAGGGACAAGAAATCAGAACTGGAAATAGCAAGCAGTTTCAAATACTTCATCCAAGCAATGATCAGCTGTTTGATCTCTGAACTCTTTGGCTAAAGATTTGGGAAGAGTTACTAACTTCTAAATTGGAGTCTCAAGACATCCTGTGTAGCCTCAGGGGTTTTTGTGAAAGAAGTGGAATGTAGAGAGGTTTTTTTGATTGCTCTGGGCCTGTGATGAATATTATTTCATTAAACCTGAGGACTAGGGAAAGTTTCAGATTGCTTTGGTATGTGAGATACGAGATTTTTTTTTTTTTTTAATAGAAGACATTTTTGTTTTTAAAGTAGCCTTCAGTAACAATGCTTTTTTGTAGACTTCAGTAACTTTTTTTTTGAAAAAAACTTTGGTTATCTTAAATTTTGGAAGTGACTAGCTGTATTTTTTTAGCAGTCTAATTTAGATGTGTAGCTGGACAAGAGAAGCAAAAGTCACATCTAAATAGTAACAACAATCACTGTCTTGGTAATATAGGAATTTTATAAAAAAAAAAAAATCTATTTTCAGATTGCATTGCACAATTCCACTCTATTTGCAACTGAGGGGCCGTTAAATCTAGCTACGTTTGCGCACAAGAAAGTCTGGCAGTTCCAAGTTCTTAAGAATGTGTGTAAGAAGTGGTGCTAAGACCATTTCTACGATTGAAAGTGTTTTACAGTTCAAGGTTCCCTCACAATATGTGCAAAGTGAAATGGAGTGTGTTTTAGATTTCTTGCCAACAACCTGATTCCTGCCTATTTCCTGAAGAAGACTATTGTGTCTTGACAAAGCACGTAGAAACCCTATAGGATTGCCATATTCTGTCTCCTGTATAAATGCAGAACAAAAATCTGTCTTTTACCCCAAGGAATTTACCTCTCCAGTTACTCTTCAGGAGGTGAGAACAGTTTTGAAATAAACTTCATGTAGGAATGTCTAAAACATGTAGACCTAGAGCTCATAACTCCATTAAAAAAAAATTTTTTTTTTTTGTATTGATGTAGGGAAGGACTGCCTTTAAATACTGTAGTTGAAAGTGGAGTCTGTTTTTTCTTCATAAGTTTTCCTAGAACTCTTACCAGATTCTATTTATCCCTTTTCTTACCCATTCTTTTTTGTTCATCATTCCGTAGTATAATGCAACAACTAAGATTTTACTTCCTAGAATAAAGCTGCTAGTCAAAGTTGACAGCTTTACTCCAGTGAAAGTGATGGGCATCTTATGGTCTAATTTTCTTGCTTATACTTTTGTGTACATTTGCTCAGTGGTCTGTGAACAATAATTTCTATGCAAGTGTTCAACAGAGTTGATTATTAAAAAGCAAGCTGATCCCCAATGGTGTCCTAAAATGAGCTGTGGTACTTTTTGGAATTGTGATACTACGTTTCTTATGCTTTCCTCCTCTTCTCCCTGCTCTTCTGCTGGTTTTGAAGGAGTTTTCACCTATCTTTGAGGAAATTAGATGCAATTACAAATAGAGAATGGTTCTGCATTTAAAATTGAAAAGCTTCTGGTTCAGAAACAATTTCTTAATTGAAGTACATATTTTATGTAGTTGGTCATGAACAATTCTTTCTTTATGAGCATGGAGAGGGTTATACAAATAGAGGAAAAAGTTGCATCATTTAGGTGAAAATGTGAAGAACTAGTTAATGTAGGCCCTGAATGTTCAAGTATGCAAGGGATTATACGTTTCAAATCTGTTTCTTGGGGGATCTATAGGGTTATATTTAAAAAAAAACGAGTTTGCAGATGCAGTGGTTTAATTTTGTTCCAAAATTATACTTTATCTTTGGTTATTACTAATGTTGGCTCAGAAACATAAGAGGAACAGTGCTGCTTTTTTTACTGTGTACGTAGGGAAGTGGCCTTTGGAAAGTTAAGGGAAATTGGATGTACGTAAAAGTATAGCAAATTTGCATGTTGGGAGTAAAGAATTACTTTTGTGAAAGTATCAAAGGATTTCGTTCCTGGTTAGGAGCGGCACTGATAGATTATCTGCTTGTCCTAACTGTTGTCTTCGTATTCACATGCTACTGGTGGAAGTAATGGCATTTGTCCATGACACTGAGGTGCTTATGCTGCTGTACCAGTATTATATTTGGATTATTTTTTTCTCTTTTACTGTTTTGAGCCAGCTTTGAGCTCAATGGTTCAAGTTACTGTTTTCTTTCAGTTTTATGTGGTATATGGGAACAGCTGTAACTTAAGTTTGGCCATCTATCGTATTCAGGGTGTTTGTAAATTTAGCAATTATTTCAGACATTACTACTGTAACTTTGATGCCTCTAAAACCGAGGATATTAGCTGTAAGGATTCTTGTGTTGCAGTGGAGGAATGTTTATCCACACCTGCTACTTATCTAATATTTATTTAATATATCGTATTCTAATCTATATAACTATGCAAATGTATACTATAAGACTAAAATACCATAGAAGTTAAAAACAAAACAAAAGAATTAAAAAGGACATTTCTGAAAAACTACATGGATTTTGAGTAATACTTCAAAATGATTGGGCCTGACCTCTCTCCGCTGTTAGATATGACAAGTTTACCTAATAGTTTTTTAAAGTAACCGAGTAAAGGAAGAGTGGATGAACATTCCTGATAACCATTTGCACAATATTCCTGCTAATGCACATTTTTTTCCCAATCTCACAATACTTAGAACAGCATAAGCTTTCAGACGTTTTTGTCCGAAGTGAAGTAGCACCGTATCTTAAGGACTGTAATGAGCTAAATTCAATTTAGAGTTAAAAAACTGGAATAATATGTACAAAGAGATTATCAGTATGTACAGCTCAGTACAATACGTACTCACATGTGTATATTAGCTATAGCACATTCTTTAAAGCAACATTTCATGTACCTAAGTGAAACCCAGTGAAAAGAAGGGTATGTTTTAGGAAAATGAAAAGTGGTGAAGGAAAGTGGTCTAAATGGGGAATAATAGTTTTTATCATAGTTATTATTCTAACTTTGATATTATCTATTAAGGCTTCTTGTGGTCATTATCCCTGATGGAATTAGTGGAAATAAGTGGAGTGATCTTTCACTCATGAGTTACATCCTCGTAGCTCATTTTGGATATTTTGGTGTCTACTTTGTGCTTAAAAAAAAGAGAAAATAAACATAGGAAAAATTCCTTATGTATGTGTATATAAAGTATTTTGATCTATACTGTCTTTTTAAGTCTTAGCAAAGAAGAAGAAGAAGATAGGCTTTAGTGTAGCAGGGTTGGAAAGTGAATTTGTCAAAAGTATTATTGCTGGAGTTTAATAAAATATAATGGTTAGCTTGAAAACAGGAGTCATCTTAAAACTAATAAAATGGTGGAAAGACTTAAGCAAAATCTGATTTTATGAGATTCAAAGGAATTGCTGATGTATTTGCCCCATCTTACCTGTGTGTTCTAAAATGCCGGAGGTATGTTGAATTTTGCTTGCGTTTGTGTTTTCTGGGTGTGATTTTAAGTAAGCAGAATTGCTGTATTCAAAATTTTTGCAGCTGATCATTTCTAGTCTCAGGTAAAGCACCTGAATTATTTTCTAGTATATCAGATCTTACGGATTTACAACTATTTCTTTTTAAAGGTGTCTTATATAAGGCAAAATCCTATGTGACATGTCTAGGCTGCTCTAGAAGTCAAGAAGTCTGCTTTTGGGTTAAGGGTGTTTTTTTTTTTTTTTTTTAGAAGGACTCTGGTTGTTGTTGCTCCGAGTAAAGGAAATTACTCTAGTACAACATATTTAAGTAAAAAAAAATTCCAGATATTTAGATCTCATAGGTCTGGATAATCCCAGGCACTTTTAATTTTGCACTTACAAAATACATCTTCTGAACAAGCTGTGAACATCTGTACAAAAAAATTAAATGCAATTAAACAACTAATTAGCAAAATCAAATTCAACTAGATTCCTTGCTGCCAAGATTTCTCCCTTAAATTATGTAGAAAAAAAAACATTAAAAATCCCCATTGCATGGGTGTATTAATGACCGTGTTGTAACGTGCTGTAGTGTTTGTAACCTGCTGTTTCTTAATATATAAGCTATATAGCTTTGTGTTAATGTAAACTCAACAGATTTCTGTTATTTCTAGTGGCAATTTGAAGGTATTCATAAATTTGTCTTGGCCAGATAACAAAATTGGAGATGTTAGAGATGTCTTTTCCTGACAACAGTGAATTTACTTGAAGTGTGGGATTAAAAATTATGTATGTTTTAAAATAAGGCAGGAATACAGAACCTTTTCCTCCTTATCAGGTATTTATTGCAGCTTCCAGTGAGTTATTGTAAAGTAATGTGTTTTAATAGGGAGTAAGTACATTTAGGGCAGTGGGAGGATTTCTTGGCTTCAGAGAGCCTGTCGTCAGGATTTCCTCCTCTCTCCCCTCTTTCAGTTTCCATCTGGTAGAAAATTTGGATGTAAATGAGAAGGAACCATATTCCAAACAATTTCTCATTGAGATGGTCATGGAAGATCAGGATGGTAGCAGCTGTATACAGACCGCGCCTGCCTTGTGCAATAAACATACTGTTATTACGTGAGCTGCTGAACATGGGGAAGACACACTGAGGAAAGATCTTTCTGTAATGACTTTTTTCTTTTTCAATTTCAGAATAGTGTATTTGATCCAGTATGGTGCTGCTTACATTCTTAATTTCATACAAATGTTTCAATCAAGAGCACTGGAAGTCAGAAAGTGTCAAGACAGTGAGTGTTCTGCATAAAATCTAATGGTGGTCCAGTTATGACTGAATGTATTTTATATCTTCTAGTAGACAGGTGTATTAATGAACAGGTGATTAACTGTCCAGTTTCTTCTGTTGATGAAGTAGGGAAGAATAACCATTTGCTTCATATCTGTCTCACTCTTCTTGAATACAAGACAGTTATCACGAATATAAGACAGTTATCAGTGTTTGAAATCAATGTTACCAGCAGACTGAAGGGGGAGAGTGTATCGTTGACTTTTCTTTCAAGCACATGGATGCAGCATCTTTAAGTTTGAACACTGACCTTAATTAAATGGGAAAGAGGAGAGTACTTGCTGTTAAATTTTCTGGTAGTCATATCCCAAAAGGTTTCAGATCAACTGACAGAGTTGTGCATGTTAGTTGTTTGAAATGTCATGATTTCATAGTGTTTTCCTACTTAGATTTTACTGCCTGAGAATTGTATCAGTTTCATGATTGCTCTGTTTGAGATTTTATGCTTGGTGTAGTGCTGGTTTCAAAAAGCAGAGTATCTTTGGTGTCTGTAAAATAGTGTGTACCTACTGTACTTCCAACTTTGCATCTTTGTAAAGTATCAGAGCTGGAATCTTGTTCATTCACTTCTGGCTCACGTGGTGGGCTATGGCTAAACAAATGTTTACGGACAGAATGAAAAGAAAGTCACCTTATAATGATAATGAAAGATGATACTATATTTTGATAGGCCAAAGGGTGATGTGTGTAGGTGTGTATGTATCTATGTACACAGACACTCATATGTGTGTATATATATCTTTAAAAAAAAAAAAAATCCATAATATGCATCCTAGAATACATAACAACTTAAAGACCATTTGGGCACCAGCGAAATGGTGGTCACTTCTTTGAACAAAAATGTATAAATAAAAACCTAAATACATATAAATAAGAGCAGCTCCAGTAAGCTGGAGAGGGACTTTTTACAAGGGCATCTAGTGATGGGACAAGAGCTAATGGCTTTAAAATGAAGGAGGGGAGATTAGGATTAGATAGAAGAAAGAGATTCTTTACGATGAGGGCAGTGAGGCACTGGAACAGGTTGCCCAGAGAAGCTGTGGATGCCGCTGCCCTGGAAGTGTTCAAGGTCAGGTTGGATGGGGCTTTGAGCAACCTGGTCTAGTAGAAGATATCCCTGCCCATGGCGTGGGGGGTTGTAACTAGATGATCTGTAAGTCCCTTCCAACCCAAACTATTTGATGATTCTGTGATTTTCTGTAACTGTGTATTTTGAAATGCTTAATGGATTTTCTGGATTTCAAGAGTTGGTCCAAAAGAATCCCAGTGAGATGGCATAAAGTACATTGTCTGTTTCATGCAGCACTTTCTTCCCTACCGATAGTAAAGCATATAAATTATCTGACTAACAAGTTCTGAATTTTCAAATGTTTTTGATGAAACAGGGACAGGAAATTAAGAAATACTTGCTTTCTGTTATCACTTTTGCTATTCAAGACAAAATCAAATCTTTGTTCTAAGCAGAAGTAAGTTGAAGTACATGACACTATTTTTGTCACCACTTCTGTTTTAGGTATGTATGTTTCAAACTAGATTCAGAGTTAGCAATAAAAGAAACAAAACAAAGACTTTATAGTGCTGAGGAGGATTATTTCTAATGGTGTGTAATCTCACTGACTAAAATGTTAGTGTGTCTTGACAGAGTTCTCATCTGCTACGTCATAAATTTTTGTTTTTCAAAGACTTTTTCTGTAACATGGAATGGAGGTAATAGTCTCTTACTTAGTTTGGTGTTGTAGAGTGTTTGTTTTGTAGAAATTGCCATTGCCTTTGTCTTACCTTGTAACTGTCTCATGTTTATTTTTGTTGAAACAGTCCAGAGGGGTGAGAACTATGTGGTGAGTGGAAATGAGACACGATTGCTATTGTATGTATGTGAGAAGTCGACTTTTGAATGGTCACTTTTTAACTTCTAGTTTCGGATATGGAGGAGAGACATGATTGAAAGTAAAGAAAAAGTGCAGAAAAAATAATTCACAAGTGATTTTTTTTTTTTTGGTGGTATTACTTAATGACTTGTACGTCATTAATGACTATGCATACTTATTGAATGGGTAGTTGAGTTAATATTTTATTAACATTGTGCTGCCCTACATTTTATTTACTCCTAACTTAAGAAAGCATGCATGGAATAGGGTGTTACTGATTGCTTGTGGTTTTCTTGTGATTCTCATTTTCACAGTAGTTATTCTTAAATACAGATAAATATTTACTTTAGCATCCTTCAGGTTGGATATTATCGCTATTTTTGGGGGGAGGAGGAGGAAATAACTGGAGAACTGTATCTGAATTTTATATAAACATTGGGTATCCAGTTTGAACTTCAACAGAATTATTTTTGTTGGGATATGTAAAATTTTTTTGTAGTTCCGTGTGTTGTTCATTGTGTTACCATTGTGTTGCTTGACTTGCTGCTTGCCAGTTAAATTGCACTTGTTTAAAACCAGACATTTATAAATAGTGCCCAAAGTAAGTGATTAACTGTGAAAAGTTAGGCTGAACTGAATTTGTTATCATAGTATCAGAGTCTTCTCAGGAATTTAGTTTTTTCAAACTTTGCATTCATTTCTGAATGAGGAAACTCTTCCTTGTGTCCCCTAGCCTGGCAAATTTAGCAGTGTTTGCTTACTAGTGTTCTTCACTAACTCAGATCATGTCGTTTAGTTCTTCCATTTTGAACTTTGGTTGTGTACAACTTGGGTTGTATCTTGGGTTTTGGTAGCTATCACAACAGCAGGTCAGTTACCAGGAAAAACAACTGAGTTACGCTGAACGTTGGAAAACGTGAACTAAGGCGCCCAGTCATGTTCCAAAACTAGAGAGCCCCAGTCAGGACAGCGTGTAGGAGTTGTGTGGGAACAGAGAATACTGGCTTGTTTGGGTAAATTTTCTTTTTAATTTCTGAGCTTGACTAATTTCAGTTATTCAGAGGATTCTAATGTAACTGCGTTTGATTCTGGAGGTGGGGGTGGTGGGGGAGGGCTGGTGAAAAGCATACCTCTCACACTTGTAAGTATGAGATTTTCTAGAGAAGAATTTAAAATACATTTAACATGAGGAAATTATCTCATTTTTCATAGTTCTATTGGAAGTCACTGATTCACTTCTGAAACTTGGAAAAAGTAGAAAACCAACCGACTGAAGGCAGAGATCCAAAAAAAATCATTTGAATAAGCAATGATTTGGCAAATTGAAAACTAAATGAAGACAGAGGCAGTATTATTTATAAATCATATTAAGTGTTAGACAATCAATTATAAAGGAAAAACATCAATATTATTCTTAATTTTTAGTCAAATGATCAAGTAATTTGTAGAAAACTTGATGATACTGGGAATTTGGAGAAAAATTGCTTGAGTTTTGTCGCATGTTTTTTTCAGAAACCAAAGAACCCTACTGCTTCTAAATTCGCTAGCTTTTATTCTGATTCTTCAAGTTAGACTGAAAACAAATTTATGCTTTTCATTTTGTTTTTTTTTTTGTTTTGTTTGTTCGTGTGCAGAAAAGTGCCACACTGAGTTTCTTCCACATTGTTTGTTGTGATGTGACAAAACAAATCTTGCTGATGTGTGAAACAAATTTGTTATACTAGGGGGACTATCTTTAATAACAGATGTAAAAGGGTTGTGGTAGTTGTGGCTTCCTGAGATTACAGGGATATAGAGCTGTTTGTGTGCATTTGGTTTTCTTTTAAAATTTAAATGTACCACTAACTATAATGTACAGTTTCCTAGGGAAATTACATTTAACATGTGGCTTAAAATGTGTTTTCTGTAAATACTTGTGGTTTTCAGTTATCTCTATTTTTGGTTAACTGGGTATGCTCATTTATTCAATAGCAGTCTTTTGAAACCACAAAAATGAAAAGCTTTTAGCTTCGGGTTTCTTTGATTTCCCCCCCCTCAGCCCATGATCTGTATAATACAATTCTTATTTTGTTATGCCCTTAAACTGAAAGGGGGTCTTTTGAGTAGCATATTTTATTGAGGATTTAAGTGTGGTTATTTGAAAAAAATTTACCTTCAGTAATATAAAGCCTAATCTTCTAAATAGTGGGTTTTAGATATTTAATAGCGATTTTTTTTTTTTGTTACTCGGAACCCAAAAATCTTTCCTTGCGTTAGTTGATATTCCATTGACAGAAGTCATACTGAAGGCTAAAAAGGTAATAAGGTAAAGGAAGGTAGCTATTCCACTTTCGGTTTAATGTAACTTATAGCAGAATCAACTGTAAACATCTAACATTATGCAAATAAAATCAGTTTGTTGAGTCCATTATTTACAGTGATATATTGGAGTTTGACTTCTGTGAAATCGTATTATGGGAAAACAAATTGATTGGCTAGTAGGATCAAAGAATTTTCTTCTTCTTTTGTCTGTCTTGGACCCTTTTTTGTACTTTCTGTGTAACATATATGTTGAATCATCTCTGTTTTTCCTAGCTGGACAGCTAGAAAATAGTCTACTACTGTAATTAATGAGTCAAGAGACACTTTCTTTTCAGTCATAGTTGTGTAGTTTACACAATGAAAGACTCAAAATTTGTTGAACATTTTTTTAAAAAAATATGTATCTCTCTAAATGCTAAACTATCAATATAGCAAGTTACTGTTTAATATATTTGAGGAATGAGGAAATACTTGGAAAAAAAGTACTTACCTTGAGGAAAAAATATACCTTCACTAAATGTTCCCTTTTTGCATATATTAAAACATTTCTCTTAACTCTCTGTAGAATTTCAGTAGTAACAATCATATTTGTTTGTGACTGCAAAAGTCCTTTTTAGCCATTTGACCACTATAGATTGCTGTGATGCAACTAAAAGGGCAACACAGAACTAATGTCTTTGATAGGCTGCAATTTTTATTTGGTTTTAACTCACATATTTTCTGCATATCTGTCTGCGCCGAAGTTTGTTCTTTATTTTGGTACGTAGCTTTTACCATGTGTACCCATGCAAACTTAGCCATCCAGCTAAGATAATATGGTGTAAAGAAAGGAAATTCTGGTATACTGACATGTGGAGGTCTCTTCCTCTGGTCATCAGATCCACCAGTCTGGTCTGTTTAGCACCTTCTGTTGCTTGGCCCTGTGCCGATGCAGTGTCCTTGACCTGCCTTTTTGGATCATTTATTTATAAGGACAGCTCCTTGCGTATTTAACCACTCTAAACAGTACTGGAAAAATCCTAAAGCATTAAATATTCCTTTAGGTTCCCCATCCATCAATTTGTTCCTATTGAGAAAGTGGATTTCTTTTGGTTTCAACCAGTTGTGGCTTTCTGAAGCCACCGAAGGCGAAGGGCTCTGGAGCGGAGGTTTGTGCCGAGGGACCCTTCCTGAAGTGGCAAAACTGCGGCGGCAAGGCAGCAAAAGCGCCGGGAGAGAGAGGAGACCCCAGCA
>Ga0065711_1003387_pt1 | contig 29202 bp, 27 predicted proteins | sample Hoacrofraction12_FD_59098 | JGI IMG/M metagenome (GOLD analysis project Ga0065711, IMG submission 59098) | Hoatzin crop microbial communities from Cojedes, Venezuela - Epithelial fraction 12 v2 (version 2) | ecosystem: Host-associated > Birds > Digestive system > Esophagus > Crop | place... | reverse complement strand
TAATGAACATCACCACAGGGAACACATAAAGTAAGTACGGGTTCAAATACCACAGCCATTTGATCAAAGACAGAAACATTTTTTACCGGCGAGTATTTAACTAACACAATAAATGCGTATAACAACATTTAACAAAAGCTAGGAAAATTGTTTTAACATCCACTGCTCAGTCCTGCCGTTATCCCCGCCCCATGTTGGGCTCCAAATTTAATGTTATGGTTTGCCTGCGGCCAGCAACAAAAGCGCCACGCGGCCGCCCCTCCCCCTGCTTGGGTGCGGAGGAGAATGGAAAGAAACAGGCAGAAACCGGTGGGTCGGGATAAGGGCAGTTTAACAGAACAGCAATCAAAGGGAACAGTAACAACAATGATACAGATAAGGAGAAAACACAACACAAACCGCACAACACAGAGAGCCGCTCTCCCGGACCACCGCCACGCGCTCCCGACCCGTGAGTGAGTTCCCGCCCCCCAGCTCCCTCCCACCGGAACCCAGCATGACGGCACATGGTATGGAATACCCTGTTCTGTTTGGCCAGGTGGGGTGAGCTGCCCAGCTGTGCCCCTTCCTGGATTCCGGTGAAAATTTACCCTGTCCTGGCCAAACCCAGGACAGCTGGCTGTGCTGAACCGGGGGGGAGGTGTGCAGAGGGCAGTACTCCAGGCAGAGGCCTGTGAGGCTGGGTGCCAGCACATGAGCAGCCTCAGAGAGAGGGGAGGAAGAGGCAAGACTTTGAGCTCATGATGGTGGTTAGGAGAGCTGTTAGTGGGGCAGACATGTAGCAGGATTGCAGCAGGGCAGCACAGCCTGGAGGGGCTGTTAATCAAGTGGAGCAGACACTGGTAATGCAGAGGGGAGGGACTTTAATTCATCAGCAATCAAATCAAGGTAGAATAGTGAGAAATAAATCCAGATCTTAAAACACCTTCCCCGCAACCCTCCCCTCTTTCCAGGCTCAGCTTCACTCCTGTTTCTCTCCCTCCTCCACCCGAGCGGCGCAGGGGGACAGGGAATGGGGGTTACGGTCAGTTCATCACATGCTGTCTCTGCCGCTCCTTTCTCCTCAGGGGGAAGACTCCTCACACTCTGCCCCTGCTTCAGCGTGAAGGTTGTTCTCACGGGAGACAGTTCTCCACAAACTTCTCCAACGTGAGTCCTTCCCACGGGCTGCAGCTCTTCACAAACTGCCCCCAGCGTGGGTCCCTTCCACGGGGTGAAGTCTTTGAGGAGCAGGCTGTTCCAGCCTGGGTCCCCCACGGGGTGACAAGCCCTGCCAGAAAACCTGCTCCGGCGTGGGCTGCTCTCTCCTCGGGTCTGCAGGTCCTGGCAGGAGCCTGCTCCAGCGCAGGGCTCCCCACAAGGTCACAGCTTCCTTCAGGCATCCACCTGCTCCGGTGTGGGGTCCCTTCCACAGGCTGCAGGTGGAGATCTGCTCCACTGTGGACCTCCATGGACTACAGGGGAACAACCTGCCTCACCATGGTCTTCATCACGAGTTGCAAGGGAAGGCTCTCTCCTCCGACATCCTTCCTGTAGGCCCCTTCAGGCTGGTATAAGGTCACCCCAGAGCCTTCTTTTCTCCAGGCTGAACAGCCCCAACTCCCTCAGCCTGACCTCGTAGGAGAGGTACTCCAGCCCTCTGATCATATTCATGGCGCTCCTCTGGACCCGCTCCAACACATCCACATTCTTCTTATGTTGGGGGCTCCAGAGCTGGACGCAGTACTCAACATGGGCTCTCATGAGAGTATTGCATGCAAAATGTGCCTGTGTGGTGGCTTCAAATCTTTTGAAGCTGGTGCTGCTTCTCATGCCCCAGGGCAGGTCCCTGCACCAGGACCAGGGCTGAGAACGCAGCACCTTCAGATGTGTCCTTGGAGAGCCACCACTGGTCATGCTGGGCAGCAGCACTGCTCTCCCAAGGCAGGAGCAATGGCAGCGGTGGCCTTGAGCCACCACCTCGGAGCCGTGGGCTGTCCCGGCCACTCACTTTCTGCACTGCTAAAATTGGCTCTGGGGATTTTGTCATGGCTGAGCACCCGCGCTGGGCCAGCTATGCCTGCGACATCCCGGGCAGAGCACCCTGTCCTTGTGCCCTTGGGTGGGGACAGGGAGGGACGCCGGGCTGCCTTGTGCAACCTGAAAAACTGGGGGGAAGCTGGTGCCTGCATAAGCTCGTGAAACACTGCATCTCCCCACCGAAACACGTGCTCCCTCCCCCCATAGGGTTTCCACCAGCAAGCACTGGTCGGTGCAGCACCTCTGCCCACCCCTCTCAGCAGCGCGGGGGGCCAGCTGCAGGAGGGTCAAGGCCAGGCGGCCAGGTCAAGGAGCGGGGTGGGAAGCGTGGCCGCTGCATCCGGTGTAGGGTTTTGGTTATTCTGGGCCCGCTGAGTAATGGCAGCCCTGCTGCTTCCCCTGCCGCTTCCCTAAATCAGCCAGAGCCACCGCGGTGCTGCCCGGCGCCTGCACAGCCCGGGCACAGGCTCTGTGCTCCCGTGCGGGAGGGTGACTGGAACCCCCCGGGAGCGGCGTGCTGCACCCCGGCATGGGCATGGGTGTGTGCACAGGAGGAAGGGGGAAAGGGCCCCACTTCGGGCTCTCTTGCTCAATCCTTCCTTTCCTGCTGCTCCAAGATGGGTCCTTCCAAGGAGACAGCTTCAGCTGTACGGGGGGAAGGCTGCAGCAGAAGGATGGGGATTTGACCTGGCCACTAAGAAACACTTTCCATTGACTCTTCCCCTCCTAGCACATGACTGTGGCATTAACATTTCTAGAATGGCAAACATCTGTTGCAGATCCAGCAGGATCTAGGAGCAACCCCTGGGCACAGTCTCCACCCCAGGCCAGGAGCCACAGGCAGAGGTGGGTGCTGGGAGGCAGCGAGCCGAGCACAGAAATCCAAGCTTTTGGAAGGATGCAGGGAAGCGTTCAGGGCCGGGGAGGGGGCCAGCGGCTGCAGCCTATCATGGAGAGGTGGGACTCAGTTGTGCAGAGCAGGGGACTGCCAGCACGAGGGTGACATCCCGGCGGGCTGGGGAGGATCTGCTGGGGACGGCAAGCAGCACACAGCCTATGTTGAACCTCCTGCTCTTGCCAGGCGGTTAAAGTGGCTTGGGGATTTCTTTCCCCACAGTCACCACTAGCTTTCAAGCGCTCGCAGGTCTCACCTCCAGCCTGGCTTCACCCCCAGGCAGCTGAGCAGCTTGCCAGGGGTAAGGGACTTCTGTGACCTGTTGACTCTGGTGCTCAGCACGTTAAGAGCAAGTCCCCATAGCACCGGCCTCACATTAATACTGGGAAGCATGACCCGCTGAGGCACTGCGAACCAAGGCCATCACACCCGGAACGAAGCTGCTACAGCGGCAGCATTTTTGCGCAGCACAGCTCAGCCCAGGCCTGGGCTGTGGGGCAGAGCTTGCCTTGGGAGAGGCCAGGCTCTGAGGCCAGTGTCGGACATCCCTGTGGATGGGCGTTACCGTGCTTGCCAGCGTCCAGCCACGGGCGTCAGAGCCCTCGCGCTTCCCCCACGACGGTGCCCTGCGTGTCCCCGGGCTCTACCCGCAGCTGGAGCTTGCAACACCCAAGCGCCTGCAGAGGCATCACCCTTTTGGTCTGAGGCAGAAGGCCAACCCACAACAGCTGGGAAAGGAAGGCAGTGGGCGAAGGGTATTGCCCACCCTCACCCCTTCCACCGTCAGCTGAGGATGACGGAGCCGGGGCCCATCACGGGCAGGAAGGATGTGCAAGACCAGCAGCTTTGTGGAGTCCGGCTCAGAGACAAGCTTTGAGGAGGAAGCAGGGGCACTGTCACCAACCACAAAACCCAGGATCAGCCCCAAACCACGAAGTCTGTGCAGCACCGCCCAGAGCTGCAGCAAGTGTGTGAAGCATGGTGGGGTGGCTGCATGGCCCGGCACGAGCGAGAGGTTCCGGTAATCAAGGAGATAGTGACTCAGGGGGAGTGTAAGCGCAGGGGGGAGTACATCCGCTTCTGGGACAAGCACTGCAGCTCAGGAGGGACGTGGCAAGAGCTCCTGCAAGCCATCCCTCCTCGCTGCTCAGCCACAGCGCCGCGATGGAGGCACTCTCCGGGACTCCACTGCCGGACCCTGCCTCGGCTGCCAGGCTCAGGGTGCTGGGGTGAGCATGGGGCCCAGCACCACTCTTGACAGCAGCCTCACCTCCTGCTCTGATCGATCGGGCAGGACGGGCTGGGCCCTGCCATGGCTGCCTCCGCTTCTGGGGCCGGCAGCAGAGCGGCAGATGGCAGGGCCGGCGTCCTGGGCGTGTTTGCTGTGGGGCGGTGTGGACCCTGCCCGGCTGGGTGAGGAAGGGGAGAGGAAGCCAGCTCCACCCTCCCTGAGCAGCGCGCGTCCTCGGCAGCAAACACCGTCTTCCCCAGTTAAACAACCGGTCAGGCACTGGGACAGGGAGCAGACAGTGCCATTAGCCACTGTTTGTCTTGACACAGGACAGCTCCCAACCAGCTTAACAACCGTCTGATAACAGGCAGAGGCACGCTCCGTGGCAGGAGCAGAGGGGCAATGACCATGCCCTCTAACACGGGCCAAGAGAAGGCTGGGATGGCTTCAAAATGAAGTCCTCTTCCCTTTCCCAGTGCCCAGCGACAGGACCAGGGGCAACGGGCACGAGAAGCTTAGGAAGTTCCGTCTGAACATGAGGAAGAACTTCTTCCCTCTGAGGGTGACGGAGCACTGGAACAGGCTGCCCAGGGAGATTGTGGAGTCTCCTTCTCCGGAGATATTCAAGACCTGCCTGGACAAGGTCCTGTGCAGCCTGCTGTAGGTGACCCTGCTTCAGCAGGGGGGTTGGACTAGATGACCCACAGAGGTCCCTTCCACATTCTGTGATTCTGTGGTTCCCCCCTTGCTTGATAACACAGCACGGCGGGGATACAGGGCAGAGCCCCTGCTCACCTCCCTCCTGCTCAGGGCCTCCTTCCCTGTTCCCGGGTGCTGAGTTGTGCCAGCACCCCGGTACCCTGTGTGGCACTCAAACCAGTCCTGCGCCGTGCTGGAGGGCAGCCCCCGGGGAAGGGTCTGGCACGGCCCCTGGCCATTGCTCCGCAAGCGGGGTGAGGAGCGCTGGCACACGCAGGAGAGATGAAGCTGGCCAGACAGGTCTGCGAGCTGCGGGGAGCGTGTGCCCTTCGCTGCTACATCTCCAGTCCCCTGGAGACAAGGCCGGCAGGGATATTCTGCTGGAAGGAAATGACCAGTCCCTCCAGTCACCCAGTTTGATTAGAAACAAGGCTTCGTTAGTTAGACACAGTGCAAGGGGGCTGACAGCTCACCCACAGGCTACGTATGCTCAAGGCAGTACTGCTTTAAAGGGCAGAGACACAGAGTAGGGAGCACTGAAACAGCCAAACCTGTGATCGAGGCATCATTTTCATGGATGAGATGAACAGCGAAGGGAGGCAGGGCTGGTACGCGCCTGTGGAAAAGCGGTGGTAGCTCCAGGCTCACGGCAATGAAGCCTGTGCCCACGGCTACCTGCAGCCTGTCTCCAGAGCTCTGTGGCCACCCCAGGGCCTGGCCTCCCTCCAGCTACACACCCCTCGAGAAGAGCCTGCTCCAGGCAGATGCGGGCAGGGAAACGCTGAGATTCAGACCAGCCTTGCTCCATGCTAGCAGCTGAGCGCTGGAGCCAAGCGCACCCAGAGAAGGAGAGGGGAAGAAGGAGGAAAATGGAGAGTGTCTAAGAGCACAGCTGGGGGACTGCATGCTCCAAGCTGTGGCAGGCAGAAGACATCTGCAGCTGGTTCAGCGGATGTCACACCTTCCTGCAAACCCTGGCTGTCCTGCACAGCCATCAGCTGGGGCTGCCTGCAGCGCTGGCAGGGAAGCCCTTGCACACACCCAGCTGATGCAATGAGGCCAGTTAATCCCATCACCGCGTCTAGCGTTTAGCGTAGTGCGAGGAGCGCCACAGCAAAGCATTCGTGATCACGGCGTCACCACAAAGGGGTTAATCTGGTAACAACCAGGAGAAAACCCTAAGGGAAAACAAAGCGAGTGGAAAACACCGCACTACACCTCCGGTCTCCGTGGTACGTAGCAACTATATTGGGCACTTGTGATCATGACGCGTTGCATACCAAATTGAGACAAATCTACTGGACTTGACTCCAGGTGGACGGGCCACCTTTACTTAACCCGGAAAAGGAACATGTATAAATCTTATATATGTTCGAAGTGTTTCACGAAGAGGCAGGAGACGGGTTGTGGCAGCGCATGTGAGCTTCTCTGTCAGCGGCAGGAGGAATGCAGAAGAGCAGGGAGCTGTTAACAGGACTGAGAGGCTACTGCTGAGCTGAGGGCACAGTCCTGCAGAGACATGGCAAGGAGGAGAGGCGAATGGGTAGTCACTTCTGCAGTAAGAACCGGGAAGAGCTTGAGAAGAGCTATGGACAGGCACACAGCTGAAGCCGTTGGTTCTGGCAGTCCACACTTTGTCAGGACCCTCAGCACATACTCAGACACGGGCGTGGCAGAGCAGAGGTGCAGCTTGGCTAAGGTGGAAAAAGCAAGCTCCAGAGATGGGCTTTCTCAGGCGATCAGCTCACGCAGAAGAGACATCAACTAACTGGTCCAACAACTCTAATTTTGACTTGCCCTTTGTGAAAAACGCAGCTATAGAAGGTGAAGACAGAACTTACACAAGCTCCTTAAATGGTAAGATAAAGACAGAAAACACTTACTGGTCTTTACTGGCTCAGCTCTCAGACTCCTTCCCCTGGACAAAGTGCTAGGTGCTGGCAGTGCTTCCAGTGAGCTCACTCCCGCTTGCGATCTGAGATTGTTCCAAAGGAATGGAGGGCAGCAGCCATATGCCCATTTAGGAAGAGGGGAGAAAGTGGAATGCATTGTGACATCTGCCTCCAGACAGCATAGATCTTGTCAGTTAAGTCTGTAGCGGGCTAGATAAAAATATCGTCCACTGCAGGCCTTCAGCAACTCAACTGCTTCTGGAAGTGACAGGAGAAAGTCTCACAGTACAGCGATTCCAAGAAAGTGTCCAGCAGTGTGCTGTGAGGTGGCCTTCAGACCACTACAGAGTATGGCAATGGAACTTCCTGCTCGCCCAAGGCTATGAGGATGGTGTAGCTGGGCTTGAGCAAGGAAAGCAAGTGTCTCTCGTGTCCAGGTGAGACTGCAACGGTGGGATGCTGCGGGACCCAGCCACTGTTGTTTTCTAGATGACAGAAACTGAAGCCACAGACACCAGCTTTGGGTATGGGGAAAGTTTGGTGTCGTAGAGACCGTTGCAAAGAGCTGCCATACTCAGTATCCAAAGAAAACAGGTCACTGAATGACAAATACATGTCTTTAAAGAAATCATCTTGACATAAAACAGAGGTTTTGTCACTAAGGATTCAGCAGCTGGAAAACTTGCCCTGACCCCGTGGGTTGAACACTCACAGCAAGACAGATGCTGCTCTGGGAAAAGCAACCACCAGTAAAGGTCCCTGCTTGGGATATCAGACCCCACCTGGCAGCACCTTAATGTAACAGGCCCATTTCTGCTCTCCCCACAGGGAGCTTCAGCTGAATCAAACCGCCACACACAGCATCTCTACTTGCTCTTCACAGGACAAGGCGCAGGGACCCTGTGACACAGCGAGCTCAGGCCAGGCAGCAGCATTTTTTGAGCTGCATATAACACTGTGCAGGAGAGGTTGAGGCAAGGCAAAGCCTGGTACAGGGAAGAACCTCAGGGCAGGTAGTCCCACCTCCACAGCCACAGCTCCTGTGAGAGGCAGTCCTCTGAGGGCCTGCACCATCAGTAAGCAACATGCTGGGGCTGGAAGCCTGCAGGATGCTCACCTTAGGGCAACTGTCACAGGAGAACAACACAGCCAGGAGCTGCTGTCAGTCTAACCCTGCTTGGGCCTTGCTCTTGGTTGCTGCTTGGGAGCCAGGCAGGTGGAGGAGATGAGTCTCGCGGCCCATCAGCACCCACCCTGAACAGGAAGGGGAGAATGGCTCAAACCCTGTGAGATGTTGGGGAACCCTTGAGGCTGCTCCAAAGCTAGTATGCAAGACCTTAGAAAGATGCTACAGCAGTACAAGAAGATCACAGAATAGTTTAGGTTGGAGCAGAACTTCAAGATCAAGCCCAACCATTAACCTAACACTGTCAATTCCACCACTAAACCATGTCCCTGAGCTCCGCATCTATACGTCTTTTAAATACCTCCAGGGATGGTGCCTCTACCACTTCCCTGGGCAGCCTGTTCCAATGCTTGACAACCCTTTCAGTGAAGAATATTTTCCTAACATCCAATCCAAACCTTCCCTGGTGCAACTTGCCCTTGTCCTATTGCTAGTTACTTGGGAGAAGAGACCAACACCTGCCCCACTACAACCACCTTTTCAGGTAGCTGTACAGAGCGATTAAGGTCTCCCCCCAGCCTCCTCTTCTCCAGGCTAAATAACCCGTTCCTCAGCTGCTCCTCATAAGACTTGACCTCTAGACCCTTCACCAGCCTTGTTGCCCCTCTCTGGACACGCTCCAGCACCTCAATGTTCTTCTTGTAGTGAGGGGCCCAAAACTGAACACAATATTTGAGGTGCGGCCTCACCAGTGCCAAGTACAGGGGCATAATCACCTCTGTACTCCTGCTGGCCACACTATTCCTGATACCAGCCAGGATGCCATTGGCCTTCTTGGCCACCTGGGCACACTGCTGGCTCATGTTCAGTCGGCTGTCAACCAACATCCCCAAGTCCTTTTCCTTCAGGCAGCTTTCCAGCCGCTCTTCTCCACGCCTGCAGCGCTGCATGGGGTTTTAGTGACTCAAGTGCAGGACCCCGCCCTTGGCCTTGTTGAACCTCATACAGTTGGCCCTAGCCCATCGATCCAATCTGTCCAGATCCCTCTGCAGGGCCTTCCTATCCTTGGGGCAGATCAACACTCTGCCCAACTTTGTGTCATCTGCAAACTTACTGATGGAGCACTCAATCCCCTCGTCCAGATTGTTGATAAAGATGTTAAACAGAGCTGGCACCACTACTGAGCCCTGGGGAACACCACTCGTGACCAACAGCCAGCTGAATTTAGCTTCATTCACCACCACCCTTTGGGTCCAGCCATCCACCCAGTTTTTTTACCCAGCGAAGTGGGTACAAGGAAAACATGACAATTCAATAAATATAAGCTTTTATTACAATAGAAAATAGTAAAACTCATGTTAAAATAGACTCTTGCTTTTGGACTGCTCAGAAAAGCCTAAGCCTCACTTTTACCTGCCAGTGCCCACCAGGGTCCTGACTCCTATGCATTGAGCAACGCGTTTCTGTGCCAGGAGCCTCACGTGTCCTCCCTCCCCAGTGACAGACTACAGCAGCAGAGTGAGCCCAGGCCCACCAGGCAGGCAGGCACGGGCTCTCTGTGGGGTTATTAGTACAACATGCCTCATCCCCTTGTGCAGTCGGGCTCCTGTTTGAAGCAGGCAGCTTTAGGGAAGCCTTGGACAAGAGGGAGGGGGAGGAAAAAGAAAAAAAAAAAAAAATCATCAGCAGATAATGGCAGCTGTTCGGAGACAGCTAGCAAGGCAGCAGACAGACCTGCTAGAAAGACCACAGCAGCCAGCTGCCTCTAGCCTGCTGTTTGCCCAGTACCACTGCATGTCCCATCAAACATGCTCTGGCCTGGCTCCCCTCTTCTTTCAGTGACACTCCATATGACCCTGAAGGAGACTAGCAGACGCTGCCAAGTTTAAGCTCTGCGTGGCTTAGGCAGTGTTACAGGGAACACCCTCCACCGCCTCCTTCCATGGCCAGCCCAGTGCAAGTGAGTGTGCAGTTTGGAACATCGTGTGCTCTCCTCCACCTCACCAAAAAGGGCCAGTGGCAAGAGTAGAGTAGAAAGCAGAGGCCACAGGACAGCAAGGTCAGATGGGAGTGGGAGACACTTGAACACCATTGCCAGCACAGCAGCACTCTTGACTCCAAGTCCCGCCAGCCTACAGCCGGCAAGCTCACTCCAGTCCCTCATACATAGCCTTCCGCAGCTCGATGGAGAACATCTCCTCCCAGGGCTTGCGGATCCACTCCACCAGCTCTACCAGGAGCTCAGGGCACTCTGTGCGGATGTGCCAAGTGCTCTCCACCTTCAGCACCTGCGAGGGAGGAAAGAGCGAAGCGGATGAGCAGGGCCCAGCCTCACAGACACTGATCAGCCCTGAGCCGCTATTCCCCAGCGCAGCCGCCAGCTCCTCCCAGTTCCTAAGTGACATCCTCCTCCCTCCCTGCTGCCAGCCCTGGAAGCGTCCCTGCACGACTCCTGTACAGCAGCAATTTGCTGCGCTCCCCTGCGTCGGTGGTACAAGGCCCTAGGTTAGGATGGGAGATGACAGCCTCAGGACACTCTTAGCAGGAACAGGATCTGAACACAATCCAGCCTCCAGCATCTTGTGTGCCCCATGACCAGCTCCTGGTTACCTCATCATAAAGCATCAGCTTGATGTCACAAGGACAGAGGCGATAGGTTATGATATTGCTAATACTGCTGATCGACTGCTTCTCCTTCAACTGGATGTTGCTTCTAGGAGGCGTTTCTGCCTCATGGGCTTCATCCAAGGAGGCCTGCACCTGCCACTGGTGATTCTCCTCCAGCAGAAACAGCATGCTTCGGGTGCTCAGCAGGGTCACAGGGAAAGCAGATGCCCCTAAAAGGATATGAGGGAATAGGAGAGGCTTTGCTGAGAGCCTGAGTCACTACAGAACCAGCTTTGCTCTCCACTCCTCCCCTAGGGAAATCCTTTCCAGCAACCGGGTGAACAGCCTTAACCAGCTTCCTGACTGAAGAGGGGGTGCAGGGTAGCTAAATGTGGATGGGCTTGACCAGCTTATCCAAGCTCATTGCAGGAGCATGCCTGGGAAAGACCACCGCCCAGGTAGCCTCATCCAGCCTATATCCTCATGTGAGGCAGGGGAAGACACTTGAGTCCTCTGACCTCTTAAACAATACTTTACTACTCCTTAGTTAAAAGTCAGCAGCTCTAGCTGAAAGGCCGCCTTTTTCGGCCTGAATTCGTCTGTCCGCAGTTATCTGTTGGTTGGAACAGAGAACACACACACATAAAGTTTAATACCAAGTTGGGATGCGTCATAAGTATGGCAGGAAGCAAAGTAGTTTTGATAAACTGTAGGGAGCATAAACATCATCCGGGCTGTCTTCAGTGGATGCAAATGAAAAGCACCAGAACTCGGGAATAAGTCAGATGCACAGAAATAGGGAACCACTAGCATAACTGGCTGAGGTCACAGGGGATCACAGGCTGCTACAGCAACATGTTGCTTTTCTCGTCACATCTCATGGGAATTAGCAGGAATATCGGAAATGGGATGTTTCATTATTCCTGTCTACTTGGCAATGAGGCCTCAGCTGGAACGGTGTCCAGTTTTGGGCACCATACTCTAAAAAAGGAGAAAACTGTAGAGTAAGAAAAACGCACTTGAAGTTCTCCCTCCCACAGGCTACTTGTTCAGCTGGAGGAGACCCATAAACAGACTTCCCACAGATTGCTTCTGATTCTCCTTCTCTCACACCTCCCCAATGGCCAATGTGAACAAGGGTGCAAGAGCAGTAACAAATTGGTCAGAATGTGACTAACAGCTAGGTTGCTTTTTTCAGTGTTCCAAGCTAAGAAGACACCGAAATTGTTCACTGAAGACTCAGATTCCATGTTTAGCACATTTGGCCCTCAGCAAGCCCTGGAACAGAACTTGATGGGCTCAAGCAGGCTGCTCCTGTCCTACTATCTCAGGTTGCAGACACCTGCTTCTGTTTCCCCGAACTGAGGATCCTTTCAGCTCCATACACAAACCAGCTGTGTGTATGACCACTCGGCTTTCCCTCAGCTCCAGGCAACGATCCAGCCCTTAGATAATCTCCAGCTTCTCAGAAACCATTCCAAGTTGTCACCAAACCTGGTGTGCAAGACCAACTGCTCCCTAGAGCCCGGACTTAGATGCAGAACAGGGCTGGGAGACTCACTGGGTATACACGAAGCAGCATGGTGCTACCCTACCCTACACATCTCAACATGACAGCCCTCACCCATGCCCCCACCCCATCTCGCTGCTGGACCAAAGGCCCAGCTCTTTTCCCACAGACCGTACACTAACACCACAAGCATGTAAGCAGCCAGCACAAGGTGTGTGACACCTGGCCACTGAGATGTCCTGTACCTTGGATCAGGTAGGCCAGCAGGTAGAAAAAACAAGTGCCATCTGCAGCTGCAGAATCTGTGGTCTTGGAGTCCAGCAGGGGCCTGGAGGAGATACAACAGCAGGCCAATCAAGGAAGCACTCTGTTTCCAGTCTAGGTTTGCTGTGAGCTAGCTACTGTTCACTGTCCTCTTGGGGAAGGAAGGGACCCATCTCTTCCAGATGTTGCAAAACTCCTCTCTCTCCTGTTACTCTGCCTACCACCTTGCCAGCTAGGAACCAAATGCTTCTTCCAATGGAGGAGGCTGCCCTATGCCTCCCCCTTTTCCTCCCTCCATGATATTCTGCTCAGGCTCCATGAGAGCTGGAGTTGCCCTGCCTAGCTCTGCCCACGACACCCCTTTGCTTGCTCTCCCCCTGTGCAGCAGGCACCTGAGCCAGCTGCCTTAAACCTGTGGCGTAGGCCTGGCTGTCACTCCAGCGGTGCCTCCTCCTGCGCTGCCCTGTTTTGAGCACTATGCTTCCCAGCCACTGCTGGACGATCAGACATCCTCTTCCATCCGATACCCCAACCTCTCAGCGGCTGTTCTTACCATAGCCAATGCTGTGGATTCATTTCCACAGCGGGGATTTCCTTCACCTTACTCCTGTGCTTAGCAGGCAGCTCTTGCATGAGATCTAAAGAGGGAGAGAAGGCAGACATCTATTATTGCAAGCCCAAGGGCAGTACATTAACAGCTCAGGATGGTTCTCTAGTCTACAGAGAGGCACTGGAATTTATGATGCCAGTGGGGTTCTCCCCCAGTTTTTTTCTGAGCTGGCAAGAAGTGAATTTCCAACATACATCCAGGCACAGCTCTCCTGGTGGCTCTCCAAGAGCAAATCTTCCAAATTTTCTCCCCCCACCACCTCCGCTACAGCTCTACTCTTACATGTCAGGGTCTGCAGGAACTGGTCACAGCAGCTTTGGTTCCGGATCAGCAGATTGTAGGAGGCTTTTGGGTTGTCAAACTCCATTCGCAAGCTCTGGTGGCAGAGTCCCACTTCCAGATGGGAAATATCAGACAGGTAGTGAGAGTCATTCTTCTTCAGCCAGTCTGCAGGTTGTCCCCTAATCAGAGCACAGCCCTCAGCTGCAGCACCTGCCCCATCTCCTCTCCCACATCAGACTGCAGCAGGGGGGTTTTGCCAGAAGAGCCTCTGCATGTCACCACACCTCCAGGGTAAGGCTAGCACAGGCTGGCACTACCCAGCACCCACCGCCTGGCTGCAGAATCTCACTTGCCACCATTCTCCTCACCTGACAGTTCCAGTGACTTCCAGCACATAAATCTTGAGATCAGAGGCAACCAGTATTGAGAGGAACTCTCCTTGTCGGCCAAACTTCACCATGACCACCTAGAGCACAGAGACGTTGGGTCATAGCACTGCCCTGCCTCTTGCCAGCCCACCCATGGAAAAGGCCGACTCTAACACACTTCCAGCTGCCTTCACGCTCCACAGCCTCTGGGATGCCACCCCAGTGCAGAACTTGCAGGGTGGAAGGACAGCCGAGGAGCTGTAGGAGTGGTGCTGCGGGAGCTCACCTTAAGGAAGCACTGGAACTCCTCAGCGTTCTCCTCAAAAACCTCCATATCCAGGTACAGCTTCAGGCGATGATCCACAGAACGGAAGTCTCTCGTGTTCAGGACACCATTTACAGCTGAGGAGAGCAAAAGGTGGGACTAGCATTCTGCCCACTGACCAGGTGCTGCCCAGGCATGCAGACTGGCACCAGGGCAGCAGTGTCACCCTCTCTGCACACCTGCTCCCATGAAGTCTCTCCTCGAGACAAAGGGCCAAAGCCAGGGCCTTCCAGGCCACAGGTCTCAATGTGGAGGCATGAGGGGACTCCAACACTTGCTTTTTCAGATATACAAAGCTTTGGTCTAACCCATCTCCAACCTATGCTTAGCTGTTACGTCACAGGAAGACACTGCTTTGATGCCAGATTTGGCAGGAGGGCAATTCTTTATCACAAAAACAAAAAGACATCTCTCATTTCAGCTGGTATCAGCTCAGGTCAGCCTCTTCAACTCTGACTTTGACTGTGGTAAGGTTAAAGGGGACTGAGGAAGACACCAATAAAACTGCTTAAAAACATAATTAGGTTTGTCATGCAACTGCATGACTAATTAATTTAGACAATAGCCATGATACTGCCCGAGAGCAGACACTTCCCAGCAGAGCCTCTTCTCCAACAGAAACACTACACTAATCAACTTCTCCCTGGCAGGAACTTTTTCATGGGCTCAGTTTTAAATTGGGACCTTGCAATTTGACCCGAAACAAGAGACTGCTTTATTGCTCACACTTCAAGTGTACAGGACTGAACATGGCAATCCTAAACACTGTTCCTATTATCAACTCCTCTTCAGAGGCACAGCACTCTTGAAAGGCTGGGGGAGTTCTCTACAGATCAAGAAGCTGATGGGTTTGCAGATCAGGACAGTTGCAGTAAAGTCACTTGGTGGGCTGAACCCAATAACATAGATAGCTCCTTTCCAACTTCAGTTATTCTGTAAATCACAACCTGATGCCCAATCAAAAGCAGTCTGCTTACATCAGAAATCCAAGGCCCTTCACAACAAGCATTTGTGGACCTCCTAGTAACTGTTATCTTGCACAATAGCCCTCACAGAGCCAGCACACAGTCTCTTCTTTTGGACAGGCTTTGTCATCTGAAGCTCACAAAGACCACTGAGGAAAGCACAGGTAACTGTAGATCCACTAACCAGAGCCTCCTACAAACATACCAGCTTCACCTTGCACTTGAGACAGAGAATAAATACAGAGAAATTATGCATACTATTCTCCAAAGGTAATGCTCCAGCTGGCAGCTCAATGGTGCCACAGGAACCCACTGTGTCTGTAACCGAGCAGTGCAGCTCCCAGAAGAAGACCTTGTTACTCAGCGTCTGAGCAATACTAGGGATTAGGAGCTGACTCAGTTTTCCTTACCTTCAGGCATGAGGACTGAACAGAGAGTAGAATGAAAAACTCTGCTCACAAGAACTATGGTCACTGCTGCTAGTGTCTGACGACCCTCCCTTCCCTATTAAACAGGGGGCAGTGCACCCTGCAAGCACCAGCCATGAAGCCCAACATCAAGCTGTGTGCACCCCTAAACCCTGCACAGATCCTACATACTCACAGGGATTGAGATTCCATGTGTCCTCAGACTCAGAGTTCAAAGAGAGCTGGGAAGGAGTGGGCCCGCGAGACATGCTGTAACGGTAGCTCCCCATCAAGCTGCCCCCATTGGTGTCTGTGTGGCTGAGGGACAAGTACTGGCTCTTCATGCCCAGCTCCTTCTTCACAGAGCCGCCATCTGAACTGCGGGAGCTGGAATGGAGAGTGCCATCATGCTCGCCACTCAGCTCCGGGGTCCTGGTGCTGTTGCTGGTATCCATCTCCAAGCTGTCCTCCCCGCCAATGTAGAACCTCCCAGTCTCACTGGCCAGGGCAGGTGTTTCCTCGGGGCCTTCCTGCTGGCTGCCTCCCTCCAGGACAGAGTCTGACAGGTCCTCACTTGTGCTGTCGGGGCCAGGTGGCAGAGGTGTGCTGGGGCACACCTCTGAAGGCAGGATGACCACATGGTCACTGGAACAACTGGGACAAGCTATAGGTTCACTAGCTGCTGCAGCACCTGTGGGAAGATTTCATCAGAGATAAAGAAAAACCAGAACAGCTCTCCCCCAACAAGATTTTACTTTTTCTTTTTCCTCTGCAAACCACAAACCATATCCCTTTCAAAGTAGACAATATTATAGTCTGACTTGAGCAGCTTGTCGAGCAGCTCTGTTCAGAGTCACATCCTACATCCCTCCCCTTACAAATCAAGGAGAAATTCTGGGTCAGTGCCAACATGCACCTGGAATAGCTCTGCTCAGACTCAGGGCAACCGGTGTGTGCAGTAGTTGCAACCAAAACTACATCAGGGCTTCAGCTCATGACTTTCCTCCACCTCATGTCCACAAGTGCTCAGGTAGCCTTTGAAGCCCAAGCTAATCCAACCTTCCTTACCCACCTCCATCCCCTGCTTCATTTATCCTCCAGCCAGCCAAACCACAAGAACGCTGTGTCCCTTCTCCAGCTGCCCCCATCCCTCCTGACCCCAGTTCCTGATGCTCCCTTCACCCACATCACAGCAGAGTCCCAGCTGGATCTTGGGACTCCCACTACCCTGGCAGGGGGGAGAAAATGTCTTGGGGTGGAGGAAAGTGCTGCAGCCAGGACAGCACGTTCGCCCTCATTGCAGTACTTCGATCCCGGGTACTCTGTCAGATGAGCAGCATCTTCCGAGCTTGGGCTGGGCACTCCCCACTTCAAATATAAACTCAGCACTAGCCATGTCTCAGCCAAAATACCACATCTAGTTTCAGACACCCAAAGAAAAATGCGGACAAATGGGAAAGAGTACAAAGGAGACCAGCAAGAATAACTGCATTGTATGAGATATGACTGACAAGCAAATTATCTAGGGAGTTGACCTTATTTAGTCTAGAGGACAGAAGACAGGACTAGTTGAGGGGGGAGAACAATGGCCCTCAAGTACAAAGAAAAGAATAAATCATTCCCCATAAGGGAAGCGAGAGTGGGCTGAAGAACACGGCCAGGGAGACTTAGGTTAGGGTTCTGGGTTTTTTTCTCATGTCTAACAGCCAAAGTTTTACCTAAAATACTGGAGTAGATGCCCCAGAAGCCTCCGTTAGCAAAAGCCCTTTAGAACAAATTAGTCTCCGTAGCAGAACTGACCACAGTTTCAAGAGGACAAGAGACTACATGACCTTTAATGCCTCTTCCAGACTTCAGATATCTATGGACCATCTGCAGTTTCCAGTATCCCTATGTCCTCCCAGACCCCAGGCCACCCACAACAAGGGTGCTCTCTCCTTAACCTTGAAACAGTGGCTTACTCCTGCTAGTGAATAAGACAGGCTCTTCCCAGTCCAAATGGGCCAAGTAAGAGTACATCCCACAACAGGTTTTAATTCCAGTACAGCCAAGGCATCACCCTCTCCTACACATTCCATGCTCTGCACCACAGCTGCCATTCTGGCAGCCTGCCTGGGCATTAGCAGGCATCCTTTTTCTGGCACTACACCCTACCTTGAACCGAGGCAACTAGGCTCTCCAGAATTTTGGCATCTCCAACCTCTGAAGGATAGGGACCTTGATGCCAGTGAGCCAGGGACTGCGAAAACTCCTGCTTGCATTTCAGGCACTGGAGCTTCGTGGATCCCTTCTCCTGGTCCTGATTTCGCCGATTCTCCTCAACAGCTGGGGACAACACTTCAAGGACGCTCTAAAAGTAGCAGCACAGGGAAAAGAGTGCTAGCAGGCAGCTACAACCCTCCTAATAAAAGCAAGCCTCTGACACCAGCAAGTCTCCTCAGATGCCTCATTACAGAGTTTCAGAGTACAAAGGGTGCAGGGCCATTTCCCAGCTAACACAGTACCACAGCTAATCTGTGCAAAACTTGCCAAGGGCACCAAGCTTCACTGCAGTAGACCAAGGGAAACTGGTATTGCAGGTCTGTGCCTTGTATCTACATATTGACAGGCTCTCCCTGGAACTCCGGTCTCAAAGGTCTCATCTGCTTGTACCTTGCCTGTTACAACTTGTTTAAATGTACTTAAACAACAGTACCTCAAGAAAAATACTTGGATTTGAGACCGGAGCCCCTACAGCTGCTGTGCAGACCAGAGCTGCCACAGCACTGACACTCTCTCTGTCCAGAGGGCTAAGTACAGGCTAGTGAATCACTCGGCACCCACAAAGCATTATGCTGCATGTGCACAACGAGGATCACCAACTTTACTAACTTTTCTCCCCAAGAGGAAGAAAACTGCAAGGCTTTCTCCTCGAGAGCACCCTTTATGCTCCCGGAGCTTCACCGCCCACAGCCATGCTCACAGGGCCCTCCACAGGTCATTTTTGCAGCAGGAGAAATATTGAGCTTACAAGCCAGACATGGGCTGCCACGGGGCAGCAGATACTGGTGTGCTCCAGGAACAGGGGCCCTGTGCTGGCTGGAAGAACTCAGTGCCTTCCAGTAACGCTGCCCTCCTCCCCAGGCTTTCCCCTCTAACCTCCCCCACCTGTAGGCACTGCTCCGGGCTGTCATCGAGCACCACATATTTGCGCTTCTGCCGGTCCTTGCGAATGTAGCTGAAGTGCAATGTGAGGACCGGGAAAACTCGTTCCAGATCCTGCAGGAAACGGAAAACACCAGTTCCAGAAAGAGGGTCCAGCCTCTAGTACACAGACAACATTTGTTTGCAACTGGCCAAAACGTAGCCATACAAGCACCTAATTAAGTAAGCCTTGAGTAGCCCTCCATAGCTGATAGTATTTTGGAGCCTGGTAAAACAGGCATAAATTAACAAATAAAAATAAAGCTCATGAGTGGTGAGGACAACATCAAGTTTCAAGGCCCAGAACAAAGCATTTCAAACAAAATACCTTTTCACAAAGGTATTTCAGAATATCAAGCCACAAACATTCAAGAGGTACAAGGGCAGGAAGAAAAAAAAGGAATTGTAGCTTTTGGGGAAAACAGCATTAGAGAAGCCTGTGAACATGTCTGTGCACACACTGAATGCTGAAATCCTACCACCAGGAAACAGATTTCCAAACTCCCTTTCTACAGGATCACAAAAGCAAAATAGGGCTGATAGTGCTAAAGCATGCACCTAGAGCGGATGCAAAACTGCCCGCTGAGCTATCAGTAGTAGCTTTCTAAACATCACACTAGGCTCAGTGCTGCACTGCCTAAGAGAAAGTGCAATCCACACACAGTCCTCCAAGGCCAGGGTGCTATCCCAGTGAGGAATGGATGGGAACGAGTTCTGCATTTCATTTAGGCTTCTCTTGAGAAGTCTCTTTATTGCAAACTGGAACAAGTCCAGCTGTTAACTCCAGCTTTGGAACAGAACTAGTGCTGGCTGCTGCGGCATTACCACAGGTACTCTAAGCAATACAGGTGCTGTTAGATACACACATATTGGGTGGGAGCGGAGCTCAGTCAATCAGGCTGTGCAGGAGCTAGGAAAAGACCTGCAGGGTACTCTGACAGAAGCCCAAACCCAGAATGCTGGCCCACACAGGGAGTAAGATGCCAAAGGCTCACACAGAGGCATAACTCACCATCCTCCTCCAGTTCATCTCTGAGGTCTCCACCTTCTGCAGGCATTTCAGCTCCAGCTTGTGGAGGACTCTGGCAGCCTTCAGTTCCACCTCAATCACATGCTTAGCTGTGACTCGCAGGAAGATCCAGTCTGGCTCTGGGTCCCCTTCACCTTCTATTTGGCTCACCAGCACTGGCTGGCAAAGGTCCACTGCCAAACAAGGCATAGTACAGGTCAGTACACACAGTAGGCCTTTCGGCCTGCTGGGCCCAAGTCCTCAGAATTCCCACAATACTGGGTAGCATGATAAAGCTTCAGGGATATCACATTTGATCCGTCTCTTCTACTGTCACCCAAGCCCTCAAACACAGCAATGAAAGGACTTGTTTACCTTCTGGCTTCTCCTCTTCTTCCTCCCCCAGCATTAGCTCATCTGCCTCCTCTTCTCTCTGTTCTCCTTCCACAGGCTCATCCAGCTGTACTTCAGGCTCTTCCTCCTTCTCAGTATCATCCACAGGAGGAGAGGAATCTTTCTGGGACACTTGGAGTTTTCCTTGCTCTGGGTCAGAGCTCTCACTCTGCAAGTCCATTGCAGCAGGTCTGCCTGCGATCTCGTCTGCAGAACGGCTACGGCAGATGACAGGTACTTGGTCATGCTGCTCCAGGTGTCTCTTGTACTGCAGCCAGTCAACACCAAAGCGATCTCTGAAGCTGTCCAAGCGTTTCATCTCCTTCTGATGCTGCAGCACCAGGTCTGCAGAGAGAAAATTTGGGAAGTATGGAAACAGTCACCACGCCAGAGCACTCCTCTGACTGTGGGCAGGTCAGCTGCTGTGTTACTGAGGAAGAAGGCAAGCCTCACCGGCAGAGAGAGGTAAAGCCTGGGCCTCGTGTTCTGTGTCACTGGGCTCTGAAATGCTCGCTCTGCGCACTTTGACTTTTCCCTGGAACAAACAGGATGAGAACAGTTGGGAGACACCAGAACGACCAAAGCAGTTTCTGATGAGTGGCTCTGCCAAGCTCAAGGGTTCATAGCTGTTACAGTGCAGAAGCACACCACAAAACATTTGTCACAGTATACCAAGACTGACATTAAACCCAGCCCCTTCCTAACATACAGCAGCGTAGAGGCTCACTGCCACAGAGTCAGTACAAGACCATATCCCACTGTGCGAGGCTTTCACGCTGAGGCAGCCCCTTCATCCAACATGCCAGCTACATGGATAAGAAGCCATCTCAGTCCCAGACCTTGCTTTTCTTCCGAGGGAGCCTGACAGCCACGTTCTCCGCTGGGGACTGACTGTCGCTGAAGTCTGCAGCACAGGAACTGTCCAGAGCACTGCGGTCCAGCGCGGTCTTCTCTGAGGTAGAAGTGTGGATGGACTGTGACACACTTTGCACAAGCCTTGGAAGGTGCTAAAGCCAAAAGAAGAGAACGCTGCCTTCTGAGTGCAAAGGAGAGACAAGGTAACTGAGCCACAACTCCGGCTGACAACTTCCCTGCCCCTCACCTCTCACCCCAAACTTTCACCATCTCAGTCGCAGTGGTGACAACAGATCCCGCCTGCTTGACTGGATTTTGTATCACAACCACTCTGATTTAACTCAACCTCTGCCTTTCTCAACCACAGCAAATGGGAAACTGGTAACTGTTTGTTTTGCTTACACGTAATTCAAGTGTCAAGTACCAGACAGTACCTGAAGAGGAAACAGGCAAGGCTCCAAGTTCTGTAAGGCTACACAGGACCAAGTAAGTTACATCGGCCAGTCACAACAACTACCAGGAATCAGCATGGACTGAGCCAAAATAAACAGTGTCAAAGGGTGAAGGCAGCCCGTACAGATTTAATGGGACACATGACAATGCAATAACCTGTCAGAGTTCCCACTCCCAAAGCCCAGAAGACCAGTTTACAGCACTTACCATCAGGTCCGAGGAAGAGAGTGGCTCCCCATCCAAGAGGAACTGTAATTAGAGACCCACTTGCAGTCAGATTCCATTTAGCTGGCACATACTCAGGACAACATCTGCTGACTCCCATTCCCCTTCAGGCCACCCTAGGGTAGGGAACCCTGGCACAGAACTGCAAAGACTACCAGAAACAACCCTGTTCCTGCCTATCCATCACTCCTTTAGTTTCAGCGACCTGACCTAACAGCATATAAGGCCAGAAGGGACCATTGCCGTTTTCCTGTTTACAGACTTTACGACTCCCAGCAACACGTCCAAGACAGTTCGCAGAGAAGACACAATAGATTATTCTGCAACAAACCAAGAATTGTTTTGAGACACACTCATACTTACTTTCATCTCAAGGCTTGTACCCTACCTTCTAGCCTTGAGCTAAGTGAAAGCTTATTCCAAGATGCAGTTTGAAGACAACAAATTCAGCCGTTTGCCACTAATACAAAGGGCACACCAGCTCTGGAACACCTCTGACCCTTAGCAAGCAAGTTTACTTTGCTAAATTGCCAGAATGCTGTCTTTGCTGGCTTCTTTACTTAGATTACCAAGAACTGACCTAAGCACTAGAGTGCAAGGGAAATAGCAATGACATTTAGTTGAGAGCAGAGTGATGGGGAGAAAGAAAGAGGTGGCCACGGCTGCCAAGGAAGTATGTAATTAGGCAAGGTGGGGCAAGACGGTGAGTTCCTTCTTTGCAAAGCCCAGCTACATAGTCACTATCTAGCAGGAACAGAGTAAATTCTGGAACCACCAGTGAGCAAAACTGATGAAGTAGACAGTGAAGATGTATTAAGATCTGAGGTCTTGCAAACTGAGATCAGTATTCAACTCCATCTGCCCTAGCCAACGCACCACATAAAGAATTAAGGGTAAACTGCTCTACCCGAAAAAAAAAAACAAAACAAACAAACCACAAAACAATCACCACTGTTACACCACTGGAATAAATTTTCAGGTTTATGAAATTCTTTTCCTTGAGTGTCAGAACACCCTAAGCCTTCAACAGTAGGAGCAGAAGGCACATGACTAATACTCACATTGGAGGAGGCTGCCCGGGGAGACAGATGAACAAGGGTTGCAGATCGGTGGTTTTGATGGAACCATAATGGGTTTCCCTCTAAATGCAACTGGGTGGGGGAAATAGAGAAATTGTAATTAGAAGCAATACTCTATACCCCGACCTAGTCTGCCCGCAGGCTCTGCTTTCTCTCTTGCCACAGGAAAAATTCTTACAGTGGAACAGTGATCAAGCCAGGAGAGTACTAAGCTTTTACAACACTTCCTGAAATTTGTTCAGCAAATGGAGAAGGAAATTTAAGTACTTCCTACTCATGCCCCTAAATCATTAGGACTTTTTTCAGTACCAACTCTGAGAAGTGTTGAGACAACAGTCCTTTGCATGCCATCTTCCTTCACAAGCACTATGGTGGCTGCAGTTATCCTCCTTCAGACTTCTCTGAACGTACAAATCCACAATAGGATTAGGGGAGGTTCTTTACTGAACGTGACAGTGTTAAAATCAGAAAGCGGGAGCAAGAAGGTGAGGATGAATATATGGAAAGAGGTAGCTTGAGCAGGGGTCACTGAAAATGAAAGCTGAAATACAGGTGTCTCTCCAAGGCTCCCCCATCAGCTTCCCGCATTAAAACTAAATGCTCAAGAGTTGAATTCATCTTTCAAAACTCTCTTCCTACCACATGGTCTCCACCTTGCACCCCTGAGCACGACATCTCAAATCTACCAACCCATCAGGTTTTGTGCTTACTTTTTTTACATAGTGCAGAGTGGACAATGGTGCCAACTGGCTATGTTCCAGCAGCAGGTTATAGGCCACATCCAGGTGCTGCAGATTCACCAGCTGTTCAACCCCTGAAAACAAAGCAAGAAGCCATCAGCACGCTAGAAGATGTAACTTGGGAACCTCCCACTTACCCCTCTCCCTCAAAATTGAACCCTAGTAAAAAAAGCCGTGCCCAAGATTTCAAGTTCCGTCCCTCCTCGAGGAAGAGAGAAAGGCCTCAAACTCAGGAATGCTCCTCCCTTGTGGGCTCACCATTAATGCTGTCAAGCTCATTGTTGCGCAGGATCAGAGTCACCAGCTTGGATCGGCTGAAGATGCTGAGGTTTGGCACCTTGGACAGGAAGTTATAAGCCAGATTGAGGTACTCTAGTTCTGTAAGGGTCTGTTCAGAGAGAAGAGCAGCACCGCATCAACTGGGACTTTAGCTCAAAGCCTGACCCTGAATCAAGACAGGGCACTAGCCCCTACCACTTCTTCCATCCCACCAAGGTCAACAAACAATTGAGTTTCTTAAAACTACTTCTGCAGCAAGACTTTGACGTTCACATTTGGAGTGGTTTGTCTACGGGTGCTCAGCTTGATCCATCTGCTTTACAAAATTTGCAAGGAGCAGCTTTCTCCTTCCTTATGAACCTCAGTGGAGCAAAGGAAGGGACTGGACCCCCTGCCTCAGCAAAAGGACTGAACTACCAGAAGCCGCCCTTTCTTACCTTTCCAAAGATGACAGTGAATGATACATTGTGAACCCCACTAACCTGTGAAAAGCTGTTTCACAGCTTATCTTAAAAGCAGCAGATCTAGCCCAGCAGAGCATGGATTCCTTTGCCATTCCCCAGGGACGCACATGCCACTGTGATAGACTACCACCTATCTAAAGCAACTGAGGGGAGATTTCTGAGAGGTGAATACTACCGGCAGTCTGAACAAACCAAACAGCAAGTCTCTACCGCCCCATGCCTGGCTATGCAATTCCCACCTGCCGCACATGTGGAGTGCCACAACAGAGCGCACACCGTGTGTGCGACTCGGCCACACTGGAGTGCCAAGTGATACATACAGCTAACTCTGCTGTCTCAGACCAGGTGAGGAACACTGCCTTCTCTGCCGCAGTGGCACAGGGGCTGCACATGCAGGGCAACAGTTTCAAGACTGCAAGCACTACCTCTAAATCAGGTGTCTGCTGGGCCACAGCTCTGATTTTTTTTGTTACACTTCACCTAGCAGGCACACGGTCAATGATTACAGCACTTTAGCACTGTCCTCTCCATACAAGCAAACTCTGGTGCTCAGCCCAAGACACTCACCGTTAAATAGTGCTCACAATCCTGGATCTTGTTGTGACTCAAATCCAAGACTCTCAGAGCATTCAGTAATTGCTGAAGTACAAAAAGATACTAGATCAGATCGTACAAACGTCTCCACTACAGCATGGAAACCCTGTCCTGAGGCAGAAGCCAGCAAAATTAACACTGTGCACTCCCTCCCACCCAGACCTAGCAGCATCACTAAAGGAGCGCCCAGTTCTTGGCTGTGATCATCTCCTCTCTTCCCCTCAGTCATGCAGGACCACTCACCAGTGAGTCATCTAAGGCAGTGATCGAGTTATAGCTGAAGTTCACAGTCTGCAATTCCAACCACGGGAGAGCACAGCTCAGATCTCCACCACATGCTGAAATGATTTCCTAGGAAGAAGTGAGGAGCCATTCCTTGGTGAGTACTAGCTCTTACAGTACCAGCACATGAACACAGGAGAACAGCTAGTCTAGAACAAGGCTGGCGTATTGTGCTTTACAGACGCTGCCTTGCCTAGAGTGGCAATGACTTTTACGTCACTAATTCAAGTGTTTGGAGGTGGTGGGAATTCCACAGCTTGAGATTTACAAAGAAGGGGAGATGTTTTTGCTTCCTACGCTCAAGGGGCAATAGTTAACCTAACATATTACAATTTGTAGGCTCTGAACACTAAGCACAAAGATTCATGCTAACAAAACCTTTTTCACACCTCCATCAAAGCAAAAGATACATGCGCCCTAGCAAAAAAACTTCTGCTCTGGCAGACCAAAGAAGCTCCTGCAGCACTCCCCACCAGCAACCCCTGTTCCCCAGCAGGCGGCTGCTCCTGTGCCACAGGCAGAAGCCCGGAGCCCCACAGCTAGCACAGCCCACACTGCTCAAGTCTCCGCAGCTGGAGTTTGCCTTCATGTCTCAGAAACCTGCTGGGCACCAGGGCAGATAAGACACTGGGGCACAGCATTCCCTCTGACAATCAGCTCTAATTTAAGACTGCTGAAGTACAATGAAATAAACCTTGATCAGCTGCAGGCCACAGTACAGAAACAGCCAGACACACAGAAAGGTCAGACCTAGTTGATACAGGTATTGGCTGGAGCCACAAATTCTCAAGCAGCTAAAAAGGAGACTACAGAGCACACATATATGCAACACTGTCCGAGTCGGGAGTAGGACCCCAGAATGGGGAAGGGAAACAAAGCCATACGCAACATGGATTGATAAGATGGTTAACACTGCCTCCTACACCTCCCCTGTGTGAAGGGCTGCAGGATCAAGACAGTCTCTGTCCTGCAATTTTCCTCACAGGCTGTGTAGAGACACTCACCTCCAGCGTACTGATACATTTGCAACAGGTTAGAGACTCCAGCTGAGAATAGACAAATCGCAGTCCCCGGAGGCAGTGGGGAGGGACAGACCTCAACTGCAGCAGTGATGAGAAAGTAAGGACAACATACATCAAAATATTACAGAGTAAAAGCAGCTGCCATCCCAGGCCCATCTCTGCAAGCGATCTCCCATTTTCCTGCTGGAGCCTCCCTCCCTAAAGCTCCAGCCCTAGCTCATACCCAAGCTCCACCCCAAGCAAGTGTTGCAGGAGTTTAGACTTAGCCTTCTAGGAAAGCCACAAAAGCCTACCCAGTTTTTAGGGGCAGAGGCATCCTGCAACTACAAAACTACATTAAGAAAAGCCAAACAGCAAGACTCCCGGCCATTTTTGCCTCCTATACTTACTTCCAGATGCCGGAGGGACTTGAATGGGAAGATCTTCACAGCAGATTGCAAAACACAGTTTGGAACATGAACGAGCTAGAGAAATCAGAAAAGAAGTCTCACGTCAAGCTCGATTTGTGCTACAATACCACCCTCCTGATGCACTAACTGCAGCACCTCGAACAGGGCCCCCCTCCAGCCTGGGTGTTCACTAACAAGCTCTCCCCCCCGATGCTGATTTCGGCTCCGTCTCCTGGCCCCACAGTTCAATAGAGGTCAAAGAGAAAAGCATGTTAGCTAGCACAAGACCATGGTCTGCCAGACCACAGAGCTTCTTTTCTTCTCCCCCGCCCACATGGCTTCAAACCACTTGCAGAACCACAGGAAGGTCTGACAGCCGGATTCCTCATCAGCCACCCCTAACAAATCTACTAAATAAAGACAAATCTAACTGCTGGAGCTACATTTACTGACCAATTGAACTGAACTAGCACACTGGTGGGAGGTGCGCATGTGCATTTCACTACAATGGGCCAAATGAGGCAAATCACAAGCAGATACAATGGAAAACAGAGTTGGTCTCCAAGACACTTAGCATTAGACTGAGGAACCTGCAAATTTCCTCTTTGCCTTCCGTAGTGCAGCCACAAGCTTTGTCACCACAGGGTGGTTAGGCTGTGTTCATGTACCACAAAGCAGCTTATTAAATCCAGCTTGTTATGCTTTCTATGGACAGTGCCTAAACAGTATTGCAGACAGAGTGAGTAACGCTTCCACTGTACACACCAGAGTACAACTAGAGAGATCACCTCTGCTAGCTACATCCACGTTCACGCAGAAGTGACTCATCAGGTGCAGAACAGACATCCCAAGCCCTCATCACCACTACTGCTTCCACAGTTACAGCCCTGGCGGTGATGAATCACTGCCCACTGCCTGCCAGCACTAATGCAGCATGTTGAACAGGACCATTTGTGGGGGAAGCTTGCACTAAGAAGCTCTGATGATCAGTTTTAGCAAACTGCATTTCAGATGCCACCCTTGCTCTGTGTCCTGACCATCTCCTCTCCCCCCACTGTCTTAAGAATCTGATCAGGCTAATATAAATTATTAGTTTCGCCAAGCAAATCAGTTACCACACCACAATGGGTAGCTTCCCCTTCTTCACAGGCTTGTTACAGAAAGAGGCCATTTTTCAGTTAACACAAGCACTCACCACAACATCCTCCTGAAAGCAGCGTCCCTCCCTGCCCCCTCCTGCCAGGGGACCCGTGTTTCTCCATAGGCTCTGGGCCCCGCTCCCACCTCCACCCTCAGCATGCTGCTACAAAACCCTCCCAACAACATTCAGATAATCTCTTCAATCTGTCTCAAACAGAAAACTCTTTTGAAGACATCACAGGCCATATAGCTGGCCACCACTGTGGAACTTAAGAAGAGCTGCTAGCTCCCCTTCCAGGCCCACTTCACCTCTACTTCCCTCCTAGCAGTGCCTCAGTGCCAAGTGTAATCACGTGAAGCCTTGTAATACACAGAAGCATAGAATCATTTAGGTTGGAGGAGACCTTCAAGATAAAGCCCAACCATTAACCTAACACTGTCAATTCCACCACTAAACCATGTCCCTGAGCTCCGCATCTACATTTCTTTCAAATACCTCCAGGGACGGTGACTCCACCACTTCCCTGGGCAGCCTGTTCCAATGCTTGATAACCCTTTCGGTGAGGAATTTTTTCCTAACATCCAAACTAAACCTCCCCTGGTGCAACTTGAGGCCGCTGCCCCTTGTCCTACTGACTGTTACCTGGGGGAAGAGACCAACATTCACATCACTACAACCTCCTTTCAGATAGCTGTAGAGAGTGATAAGGTCTCCCCTCATACCCCTTTTTTTCCAGACTGAACAACCCCAGTTCCCTTAGCCGTTCCTCGTAGGACTTGTGCTCTAGACCCTTCACCAGCCTCGTTGCCCTTCTCTGGACACTCTCCAGCACCTCAATGTCCTTCTTGTAGTGAGGGGCCCAAAACTGAACACAGTACTCCAGGTGCGGCCTCACCAGTGCCGAGTACAGGGGGACAATCGCTGCCCTGCTCTTGCTGGCCACACTATTCCAACTACCAGCCACCTTTCAAAAAGCCCTCTTAAGAATGCCTAGGTCCACACTTTTATTTTTATTACAGCCTTTTCAAAATTAACAAGGACACATTACCACCAATGTCCCGTGCTGTGAAACAGATCAACCAGAACCACTGCCCACGCAGAAGCAGGTAAAATTCAGAAATAAGAAGTGAAAGGTCTCAGAGTAGCGGGTGTATACAACGTCTAATCGCTTTGCTCAAATACCCTGGCTTTGCTGTCTTGTGCAGATCAATCATCACCCAGGGAGCACTCAGCTGTTCTCAGCTGCCAGATACTGCCTGAATTGCTCAAGCATTTCAGGAAGCAATCATTTTCCCAACAATGTCAACACCTTACCAAGGTCAGAACATAATTAACCCCTGCCAACCCTGTTTTTAACTCTGAAAAACTTCCTGCTGAGTTGCACGGCTGATCCTATACAAAGTAGCTCCATAGTACCACGCTGAACTACGACGCCATCAAACAGCCCTGTGAGAGCTACCTGATCCACGCAGCACGCACGTAAGAGGGGGGCAATGGGCACCAGAGGAGGCCACTCCGCAGCAGGCAGCTCTGCCTGTCACCTCCACTGGCCAGCCTTGCAGTCCCCCTGGCCCCTCGCATCCCTGGCCGCGGTAGGTACAGACCTTCAGGGAGTGAGTCTTCTGCAGGACGTCGAAGAGGAACTGCGCCTGGAGGATGGCGGCGGTCTCGGCGGGGTGCGAGGGCAGGGCCACGAAGCCCCGGTTCTGGTTGCGGGAGCCCAGGTGCTGCTCGAAGACCTGCGTGAGGTGCTGCAGGGTGGGGGTGAGCAGCGTCAGCGTGCTGGAGCCGTCCAGGACGAGGTCCCCTGCAGGGAAGGGGGAGGACGGGTCAGGCCGGGCCGGGCCGTGAGCGCTGCTGCCCCCGCACCGGGGCCTTCACCCCGGCCCGGCCC